>Ga0007816_1000165_pt1 | contig 19837 bp, 20 predicted proteins | sample CryBogCBE27Jul09_FD_71213 | JGI IMG/M metagenome (GOLD analysis project Ga0007816, IMG submission 71213) | Freshwater microbial communities from Crystal Bog, Wisconsin, USA - CBE27Jul09 | ecosystem: Environmental > Aquatic > Freshwater > Lake | place: Crystal Bog, Wisconsin, USA | collected...
TCACGTAAGCGTTTAAAAAAATATACAGAATCAAGATATGCACACATTGACGGTTTAGGTGACTGCATACGTTATGGCATACACCACTTGTTCCCAATCACACACGATAGTCCTTATAACATAAAAGAATATGTTGGCATGGACCCTGCTTATCAAGCATTAAATGATCCTGCAAGAAAATATGCACCACAAAGTCCATTGTATCCAGGTGGACCAACGTGGGAAGAAATCATGACAGGAGATGAGCCACAAGATGACTATCAAGTGTGGATCTAAGGAGGTAAGACATGGCTAGAAAATTAGGAGATCAAGGTTCAGTTTATGAAAGATTATTAAAAAAGATGAAAATCAATGATACCACAGGTTGCTGGGAATGGCAAGGTGGTAAAAACAACATTGGTTATGGACTAATACGTGATGGTGACAGAATGCGTAGCACACACCGTGTTAGTTATGAAATGTACAAAGGTTTAATACCAAAAGGTATGAATGTTTGTCATGAATGTGATAATCCTATTTGTGTTAATCCTGATCATTTATGGTTAGGCACAATGAAAGACAATATCAGAGATATGATGAACAAAGGTCGTAGTAATTGGGTTGGCAATCGCAGGGAAAAAGGATGGAAGCATCCTATAGTAACATGCGAACATTGTAATAAACAATTGCCAATCAACACATATGGTCGTTGGCATGGGCCTAAATGCAAGGTTCTACAACAAAGCATAAATACTACATCAAATGCCATCGATACAAGCGAGAATTAAAATATGCAAATTAGTGCCCTAACAAAACGTAGCCCTGTGTATGATGCTATCATCCAACAAATGATGAATTATCAATATGCATACCTAGGTGGTTACATCTTTAAACAACAAGTTCGTAAAAAGCGTCCAAGTGAGGATAGCATTTTGTGGAACGATTTAATTACAAATACAGTGGCACAACCTATTTGCCGTTATGTTGTTGATACAATCAATGATATTTTGTTCGAACCAGGCGTAAAACGTGATATTAAATTTGCAACACCAGCTGGTGCAATCATTGAAACAAAGAATAGCGAATGGAGTGATCTGTTTGTTATGGATTGTGATTTGCAAAATCGTAGCCTTGACAGTTTCATGGAACAAGTTGGTGATTTGACCAGTATCTTTGGTCATTGTTGGATCGCCGTTGACATGCCACAAACTAGTGAAGGCAACCTAGGTAGACCTTATGTTTGTGCAATTAGTCCTTGCGATGTTTGGGACTGGGAATGGCAATATTATGGTGGTCGTCCAATTCTTAAGTTTGTTAAAGTTAAGGAAATGGAAGATGAAGAATATTACTATTTGAAATGCTATCATTTAGGTGACAGTGAAAATCCTAGTTCATGGGCTAGTTATAGAGTGCCTAAAATGGCATTAAGCAACAGCGTAGAAAAAGAGGCTGATTGTTTGGCAACAGGCACATTCTCACCAGGCATGGCAATACCAATTTTCATTGCATATGGTCGTCGTGATCCACGTATCATCGATGTTGGTGTAAGTGACATTGATGCAGCCAGCGATGCAATGCGTGAACATTACAAATTAGAATGTGAAGCATACACAGCATTGCAATTTGCACATACAATTATTCGTGCAGAAAAAGGCATTCCAATTCCCGTACACGCTGGTGCAATTGTTCGTGCCATGAAAGACCAAGTAGAAGCAATTAAAGTTGATACTGGTGATGTTGAGCAAATCATTAAAAAACAAAGTGACATTCTTACGCAACTAGAAGGATTAGTTGGTATGGGTGGTATGCGTAAAGATAGCCAACAAATTGCAAGTGGCATTAGCATCATCGAAGAACGCAAACAATTACACCGTGTTGCAAAAAGCAAAGCAAGATTAATGGAAGTAACCGAAGGTATGATTTTTACCTTTGCCGCACGTTTCATGGGTCAACGTTGGGCTGGTAGCGTTAACTATAACACAGACTATGAAGCACACGATACCAATTACAGACTAGCACTATTGCAACAAGCACAAACAATGGCTGGCGACAGCGATATGGTTAAAGCATTGGTTACAAAAGAACTTATTGGTATGTTGGCACCTAATGAAGACACACGTGAATACGAACAAGCATACATCAACACTATTCCTGATCCTGATGTAAGAAACTTATTGCTTGAAGAACAAAATGAAGTATTAAGCAGTGATGCATTAGATAGCATGGTACCAGTATTAGATAAAAACTTTGTTGATCCTAACACTGTACCAATGACTGAAGAACAACAACAAGAAGCCGCAGAAAAATTAATGAATGTATACCAAGAAACCGATGAAGGTGAATTTGGTAGAGTGGATAACACAACATTGTTAGGCGGTCCTGGCACTCCAATGACTCCAATGGGTACAAGTTACTACCCACAACAAGCCGTTGCTGTGCAAATCACAGGTTTAAACACGGGTCGATAATGCCCAGACTAAATACATTATCAACAATTTCGTTGGTTACGTTATAACTATAAGGAACAAATTTAATGGACAAAGTAACTATCGGTGGCAACGATTCAGCCCTTGCTCAAGGACAAGGTCAGGGACAACCTGACAATTCTGCGGAACAACAAGTAAATGCAGGTGCTATTCGTAAAAGCACAACTAATTCAATATTGAATGCTCTTAGCAATGCTAGTGGGCAACAATTTGAATCAGTAGAAGCGGCGTTAAGTTTCATTGCAAGAACCTCTGCTGTTCAACAACAGTCCGGTGGCAACGCACAGCCAGTGGAGGAACCAATACAACAACGTACTGGTCGCGTCACTACTAATGACTTGCATGAACAATTTAGTAAACTTCAAAGTGATTTGGCTCGTAAAGACCAAATGATTCGTGAAAAAGAACTAGATGGTGATATTCAGCGAGCCATGGGTGACAGATTCGATCCTGATTTGTTAGATTATGCATTGTCAAAGGTCAGAAGCAATATTCAATGGAATAACGATGGAACCTACAGCATTATTAACAGCAAAGGACAAGAACGTTATGGTATGGACGGTAGCCCACTAACAATTCAGGGGTTAGTACAGGAAGTAGCGCAGGGTAATCCTAAACTACTAAAACAGAGTAATCTACCCTCTGGATCAGGCTTAAGACCTGGTCAAGGAAATTTTGCAGGTGCTCCTCATGAAACAATGCCTGACTATGCCAAAGATCCAGCCGCGTTTAACAACTGGGCTAAGACAAATGGTTTAGGCAAGAACATTGGATTAAAGATCATGCAAGTAGCAGCCACAAGTTCCTTGGGCAGTCAAAAAATACTCTGAATCTAGCCAACATTAAGGAGAATTATTATGGCTTATGTATTAGGTGGCTCAGACAACGAAAACTACGGTTTTACGTTCGCAATTGCCAATTTCGCTCTACGTGCTATGCACGAATCTATGGGTCTAGTTAACATGACCAACGTTGTATTACCTACACAAGGTAATCAATTCTTGGTACCTAACTTTGCACCTATCACTTATCAGGACTTTAACCCAGCTGGTGGACCAACTAGTCCATGGAACACAGGTAACGCCGCTGTTCAAAATCCTGCGTTGATTCAAACAAGTATCTTAGCAAGTCCTGCTGTTGCAACGACTGCGTTCGATGTCTTCTACGGATGGACCACAAGTTTCCAATTGGCAGCAACATTAGGTGCTGAATTGGGTGACTCATTCGCTGAAAAGGTTGACCAACGTGTTACCCAAGCGTTCGCTAACGCAACAAGCGCAGAAACAGATGGAACTGCAACTCCAGTTAACACAACAACTGGTTTCAAACCAACTCCATTGAACACATACTACGCAACAAGTGCTGACGGATACACACGTGTTAAACAATTAGGTGCACTGGAATTAGTTCCATCAGGCACTTCATTGTCATTCACTGGTAACGTTGCTAACGGTGCAACTGCTGGCTTTACAACAAGTTCAGTATTAGAATTGATTCGTTTTGCTAAACAACAATTCAAGGTTGCTCGTATGAGTGGTTCACCTGTTATCGTTCTTGATAGCAATGGTTATGTAACTGAAGCAACTTCAGGTGCACCTGGTGGTTCAGGTTCTTCATTAACTCGTCTATTGAGTGAGTTAACTGGTGGCGCCGTATCAGGTCCATCAAGCGGTGGTAGTAACCTATCTGCACTTGGTAACGAATTGTTATCAACAGGTAAGATTGAAAACGTTTATGGCTGTATGGTCATGTTCACCACATTCTTGCAATACATCGCCGGTGATGCATCTAACAAGCGTTACATTAATGGTGCTTATGAGCCTTGCTTGGTTGGCGCTTACTTTGGTGACAGTGCATTGTTCACTGTTATGAAAGAAGGATTGCAAATCAAGATAGGTGAAGTACCTGGTGGTTTGCAAAATTGGCTAACTGGCCTAGGATATTTCGGTTCTGGCGTTGGTGACCAACGTCGTGGTGGTGCTATTAACATTCAACAAGACGCACGTTCATAATTTATAAACCAGGGAATCTAAAATGTCAGTACCATATCAACGAATCTCAAATGCGACAGAGCAAGACATATTGTTTTATGATCCTGCTGCCTATCGCAGGGCACAAGCATTGAATATTGACTGGCAACCTTATTTCAAGGTTGGTAGCCAAGAATGGTTGTACAAACTTGAATTCGGTTGGTGGAACAAATACTGCGACACAGTACTAGGGGCGTACTATTACAGCAATTTGCCTAATGGTGCGCTTATTAGTAGTTTCAATCCTAGTCAACTCATCAAAAACGACCAGACACTAATCCGTTTAGACGTTTTTGGTGCAGTTTTAGTGTTTTATGAATCACTAGTAACTGAGGTCAGTAACATGAACGATGTTGACAAGATGAACTATGAATTCGCAAAAGATCGTTGTGACCGTGAATGGGTTAAGGCATTGGAGTTGATGAACTTCTATGACCTATATCAAAACTCACCAAACGGACCCACAACGAAACTTGAAGAAAACTGGACCGCAGACGTTGATTATTTCAACGGTGACAGGAGATTCTTTTAATGTATAATCCTGGCAACATGCCTTACATCACCGGTGATGGTGTGTATACAATGGTAAAATATTATATACCACAATCATGGGATGTTCCAGTGTTCAGCAATGAAGACTGGGCAAGTGATGATGACATTGTTCGTTATGGCATTTACATTAGTGATATTGTAACTACAAATAGAACACCAAATCAACTTGCTGTTAATCAAGGTGGTAACATCTATAACGCAGTTGATGAGTTTTATATTGCATACATCAGTTTCCAACAAGACCCTAACTTAGATCGTGTTAGAGATATGATTAGCAGTTTAGTTACACAGAATTATCCTGGAACAAACACACAATTCATGGATGGTTATTTCGAAAGAGATTACCAAGAAGTTTTGAATTATGGTACGCAACGTCAAAGATATACCTGGACTTTTAAATTAACTCGACTTGAATTTCAATAAAGCCAACATTAAGGAGAACACAAAATGGCACGTATTACGACAAACACTCAAGGCACACAGCCTATTATTGCACTAACTATTCAGGGTCAAACTCCTGGTGGTGCAAATACAATCACAGTTCCATTCTTACAGGATGTAACGATTACCAACAGTACTGGCGTTTATGCTTACACTGACTTTAGCGATACTGATCAACGTAAACTAAGTACACCTGCTGACAATAAGATTGCAACCAACATTATCGTTGATAGCACAACTTATTTTGGTAATTCTGCAAATGCTAACACCACTGCAAGTGGTATTGGTATTGCTACACTTTCAACTAACAAAACACCTTTGCAGTTTGAAGTGTATTGGAATGGTAATGCTACTGGTGCTTACACTTACACTGGTAATTGCTTTATCACTAACTTAGCACCTAAAACTGCACCTACACAACCTGTATGGATCACACCATTAGAACTTGCTGTAGACGGTAGTTATCTAGTAGGTAACGTTGCTTAATTGAGCAACAGTTAAACGAAAAGGCACTCACAAGGTGCCTTTTTTAATAAATTAAGGAGTAACAAATGAACGAAGTATGGTTAAAAACCAACGAAGAAAAATTAAGAAGTTTGCTTGGTGATGAAGCCAAACAAATGCCCATGTTAGACAACATGTTATACACAATCAAGCAAATGAAAGCAAAGCAAGCCTTTCGTATTGCACTATTAAATCAACTATTAGAAGAATGCGAACCAGATCAAGATAATCTGTAAGCATAAATACTTTACAACAATTTAAGGAACAAATAAAATGAAATTATCACAATTATCCGCAAAGCCTGTCTTAGTACAAATCACACTAGACGATGAGGATGTAATCAAAGAATATAACGAACCTCTTGAGTTTTATACTTGGGACCGTCAACCTATGGATGTATTCATGAAGTTGGCAAGCGTTGATCCAAATGCAGTTAATTCAAGTTTGATTGGCATTGTTCGTACATTGATTCTTGACGAAGATGGAAAAGAAATATTGACAAAAGACAATATGCTACCACCCAAGATTCTCATGAAAGCAATCATGAAAGTCAGTGAAATGTTGGGAAAGTAACAGGCAGCACAATTGATGTTAAATCTAAGGAGTTATACATAGTATTGACAATTGAAACAATGGCCAAAAGATATAAAATGTTGCCAAGCGAAGTTTTAGAACGTGCAACAACATATGATTTATATTTGATGGACGTTGCCATGAGTTATCATAATTATGAAATGCAAAAGATTAACAACAATGGTGTTGCACCCGCCCCAGATTTAACTGAGCAGGAAATGTTAGATATTATGAATAAGGTAAAACAATGAGATTAGATTCAATCGCCAAAATTTCAACATTACAAAAGTTCATTATTAGTGAACCTGATATTGTGTTGGATTATGGCGATGAATTAGAGTTTTATTCTTATCCTGAAGAATCAAAACAACATTTAAAATTTATTAATGATAATAATTTAGATTATCAAAATACCATTGAAATTTTAAAATTAATGATTTTAGATAAAAATGGTATGCCAGTAATTACAGATGGTTATAAGATGCCAAACAGAGTAATGTTATGTGCTTATAACTGTCTTAAAAATGAGTTAATGGAGTAATTATGGCAACGATATTAAATTCAAATCCAAATACATCAATAACTAGTGGGCCGGTATCATTTAAAATCAATGATGTTGCTTATCAAAACAAAATGCAAAAGATTACAAATCTTAAGCAAGTAGTAATGCCTCAAATTTTTAATTATTTTAAAGATTTGACTCCTGTACGTAGTGGTAATGCTAAAAATAGTACAACCTTAGATAGCAATTTGCGCATTCAAGCACAATACCAATATGCTGGTGTACTTGATGCTGGTCGAGGTTTTAGAGATGGTAGAATGCGCGGTAGTATTCAGGCACCAGATGGTATGAGTAAACCTACTAAAGTTGAAGCCGATCGTTTGGTTAAACAATATATTAATACATTTGGAAGAAAATAATGGCACAAGATATTAGCATTACAATGGGGCTTGACAACACACAGATGTTGACAGCCCTAAACCAAACAACTTCAAAAGTAAATGATTTTGCCAACAACGCCAAAACACAATTGCAAGGTGTAAGTGAAAGCATTACGAAATTAAATGAAACTACAGTTGGTATATCTGAATCATTTGAAAAATTAGGTACTGCTGTCCTAGGAATTGGTTTGGCTGAATTTGTCGCACATGCATTTGAAGCATCCAGTGAAATGGTTAACATGGCAAGTTCATTAAATGTAAGCACACAAAGTTTCATGGAAATGAATGCCGCAATGGTTGCCGCTGGTAAAGGCAGTGATGCATTAGGTCAAGCAATAAGTAAAATGGAAATGGCTGCTGAAAAAGCCGCAGAAGGTAATGGTAAATTACAAGATGCATTTGGCAAAGTTGGCGTTTCTATGGATTACTTAAAAACGCATAGTGCTGAAGATACATTTAATAAAATTGCACAAGCATTAGCCAATATGCAAGATCCTGCGCAAAAAGCATTAACAATGCAAGAATTGTTAGGCAAAGGATTTAAGGGTGCTGATCTTGAAGAATACATTAAAAATCTAGATAAACTCAAAGGTACAATGAGCGAAGAGGCCGAAGCCGCAGAAAATGCCGCTCATTTCTATGATCAATTAAAACAAGGCTTTACTTTATTGCAAGGTAAAGTTGTAGAATTAATTGAAAATTTCACAGGATTAAAAGGCGATCAAATATCAGGTATACTTGGTAGCAAAGTGGCCGCAGAAAGTTTATTAACAGTACTAGGTTTAATTACAGCAAGTAAAGTACTTGGTGCTATTAGTGATTTAGTTACTATGATTAAAGGCTTGGGCGTGGCCTTTATTCCAACATCAGCCGCGGCAGTAGCAGGCACAGCATCAGTTGATTCATATGCCGCTTCATTAGTTCACGCGCAGGCATCATCTATTGCATTTACTGCAGGTTTAGGTCGTGTGCAAACTGCACAAAATACTGTTAACGTTGCCACAATTGAATTAAATGCTGCACTTGCAAAATATGGTATTGGATCTGCCGAAGCCATAGCCGCAACTAACGCATTAGCAGCCGCTGAAACAAGATTAGCAACAATGAACGAGGCTGCAGCCTTATCACAAACACAATTAGCAGAACGATTTGGTTTAACAACAGTAGCCGCTGAAGGCGCAACTGCGGCTGTAACCACAAGCACTGGTGTATTTGGTACACTAGGTGCAATGCTTACTGGTCTTGCAAGTGCAATTGGTGGATTTTTGGCTGCAATTGGTCTACCAGAAATATTAATAGGATTGGCTGCAATCGCTACAGCGGTTGGTGGTATCATCATAGTTTGGAAAGCATTTGGTGATGTTATTAGTGATTGGGCCGGCAAAGCCATCAGTTGGATTAAAGACGTTGGTGGCGCAATTTACGAATGGATCACAAGCAAAATTGATGCTGCCGCAAATGCATTAAGATCATTTACAGATAAAATTGGTTTAACTTCACCTAGAGCGCAATCACAAGGTGAAACATTGCCAGACACAGGTGCTGGAGCAGGGCGAGGTAAGGTAAATCCAACAAGTCCTTCAGTATTAAATCCAGCACAATCAATTGTTGATCCTGCTGCCGGCGTAAAAGCAACACTTGCAAGTATTCAACAGCAATATCAATTGATGACCATGGTCAATCAAAGAGCGCAAGAACGCTTAGATTTAGAAATTAGTTTGGCTGGTGCTAGTGATGAAACCAAACGCAGTCAATTAGCCGCATTTGATGCTACTACAAAATACGAAACTGAAATTGCAAAGATCGATGGTGAAATTAAAAAGTATGAAGCAGAAAAAGCGGGCGCGGGCGATAGTGCCAAAAGAGGTGCTTATCAACAAATCATTAATACATTGATTCAAGAAAAAACCCTATTAACAAACAACAATCAATTAATGGCAGATAAAACTGCTGAATTGACTAAGCAAAACAATTTGGCTGCAATGGCACAAGTATACCTTGATGCAAGATTAAAAGTTGAAAAGAATTTGTCAGACATTACAACTCAAATGGATGAGTTGACAATGACCAATGATGAAAAGAAAATTGCAAACATTAACAAAGAAATTGCAGCCGAACAAGAATTGGCAATTAAGAAACGTCAGGCACAATTAGGTTCTACACCAATCAGCGAGGATGAAACAAATCAAATCAAGCAAAAGATTGCAGACATTTATGAAGTGCAAAAAGTTGCAACACAAAATGAAATTGATTTAAGTCGTGATTGGGCAACAGGTTGGACAGCAGCCTTTAAACAATATGTTGATGAAGGTACCAATGCAGCCAAAATGAGTGGTGATGTGTTCAATTCATTGACTAAAAACATGAACAGTGCAATTGACAACTTTGTTAAAACTGGTAAGTTTAATTTTGGTGACTTTGCAAGAAGTGTTATCCAAGACATGATTTCAATTGAACTTAAGGCTGAAGCCACACAAGTGTTCAAATCATTGTTTGGTGGCGGTAGTGGTACTGGTGGATTGTTTAGTTCAATTAGTAGTTTGTTTGGATTTGCTGATGGTGGTGATCCTCCAGTTGGCAAAGCAAGTATTGTTGGTGAAAACGGTCCTGAATTGTTTGTACCTAAAGTACCTGGCACAATTGTTCCAAATGGTGCAATGGGCGGTGGACAACAAATTACAAACAACAATGTAACACACAATTACAACATCAATGCAATTGATAGTCAATCAGTTGCACAATTCTTTGCAGCCAACAGAAAAACAGCATTAGCAAGTGTGCAAATGGCACAACAAGAATTGCCCTACAATAACAGTAGATTTTAAGGAATAAGTTATGAGTACAGGTTTACAAACAGTTATCAATTATTCCAATACAATGCTAGTCGATAGACGCAAGGTAGTTGGTATACAATACACACGAAATGAAATTCCTCGTGTTACATTGACACCAACATTAAATCCATGGAAATTTACATTTGAATTACCAAATAGTTTTCGCTATAGCGATGCACGTGCATTGATGGAACAAATTGACACATTAGATCAATTCACACCACAGATTGTTACATTTGGTGATAATCCTAATTTAAGTTGGATGTTTGCATATCAAGGTGTAATGAGTCCACAAATGATTAACAATATTACTGTTAGAAGTTTTGCTGGTAATCAATTGATATTACAAAATTTGCCTGCTATCAATGCACAAGCGCCATTGTTTTTACAAAATGATTTGATACAGATTGCAGGTCATCCTTATCCATTTACAAGCACAACAGATGTATTACGTGGTACAGATACAAGCGTGACTATTACAACCAACAGACCAAATATTATTTCATCAACTGTTGTTGGTAGTAATATTGTTGTTGGTAATCAATGTCAGTTTAATTTATTTTGTCCCAACATGCCTAAGTATAAATTAGTAGTAGGTGGACAATTAGTGAGTAACGGCCAATTAATTAATAACGCATTATTAAACTGGAGCAGTGGTTTTTTAATGTATGAATTCTGTGGAGACGCATAATGGATAACATCCCAGCAGTAGCAAATAACCCAACAAACATTACAACAGCAGAGTTTGTTAAATTAACAATTTACAATGATGCAACCAATCCTAGTGATACAACAGTTTATACATTTAGTTCGGCATACAAATATGAAGAAATAGATGGACAAGTTTATAGCCCAATGGGTGGACTAATGGCAATTGGTATACAGCAACGTGATTTACGTGCAACATCAAGCCAAACATCTATTAGTTTAAGTGGTATCAGTGGTGACAACATTTATTTGGTGCTTGGTACAAAGGTACAAGGTTCTATTGTGCAAATCATTCGTGGTTTCTATGATGAAAACTATAACTTAACCAGTTATGCAAATCGCTTTACTGGTATCATTACAGCATATAACATTACAGAAGATAGAAAAGACCAAACTGACAATTTCACAGTTACAATCACAGCCAATAGTTTTAAGACTGTGTTAGAAAATCGTGTGACTGGAAGAAAAACAAATCGTCATAGTTGGCAAGTAGTAAATCCAACTGATAGTGCCATGAACAACGTAGGTTCTATTTCTGGTCAATGGTTCGACTTTGGATTACCACCAGGCTCAACAAACGCTGGTGCAGGTATTGCCAACCCAAGTGGTCAAGCAACACAAGGAAGTTTAGTACCTGCAAGTAGAGTGCAAAATTAAGGTAACAAATGATTAGAGTAGCAAATAAATTTGACATTCCTAGATTGCGTGAAATGCTATTGAACTATCAAGCATCAGGTGCAATTAAGAATTTGAAAATAACAAATGAAGAAACAGGATTAAGAATACTTAGCACTATCATTGTAGGTGGTGGCATAGGATTGGTTAGCGAAAAGAATGGTGTTGTAACAGGTATGTTACTTGCAGTTTGTGTACCATTCTTATGGGACAACAGTCAATTGATCATGAGTGAAGTTGCATATTGGGTAGAACCAGAATATCGTAACTCAACTGCTGGTTACAGACTGTTAAAAAAATACACAGAAATGTGCGAAGATTTACGTGATAGTGGCAGAATTGTAAATTACACAGTTAGCCAATTAGCAGGCCAAGAACTTGACTATTCACGATTTGGCTTTAAGCCAATAGAACAAACTTGGAGTATATAACATGCCAATTTTTACAGCAATCGCGGCAGCAATTGTATCAGCAGTAAGTGCTATTGGTATCACTGGTGCTATCGCAACTGCTATTGGTGCAGTTGGTGCATTTGCCGCACAAACATTATTACTAACAGGTATCTCACGATTACTAACCAAGAACAACAATGCAAATGGTACAACACAAGATGCAGGTGGTCGTGTTCAATTAGCACCAGGCACAAGCAATGTTATTCCTGTTGTTTATGGTAGCGCATACGTAAGCCCAACAATCACTGATGCAAAAATCAGCACAGACCAAAAAACAATGTGGTATTGTACTGTGTTAAGTGAAGTTACAAACACACAAAATTCAGGTGACACACCAGACACATTTACATTTGGTAATATTTACTATGACAACAAATTAGTAACGTTTGGTGCAGGTGATTTTGGTGATAACAATAATGTTGTAAGTTTGACAACCAACACATTGCCTGCTGAAGTTGATACCAAAATCAAAGATAGAATTTACATGTATCTGTTCCCCAATGGTGGCAGTTCAGGTATTAACACTGGTGGTAAAACTGCTCAAGAAATTATGAGCGACACAGGCATTCCAACTGATGAACGTTGGAGTGGCCCTATCTATACTAGCGATGGTCAAAGCCCAAGCATGACCAACACAGCGTTTATCATTGTTAAAATTGTTTATGATACAAATGCAGGTACAACAAGATTGGGTACAATTACTGCTCAATTGCAAAACACTAGAAACAAGCCAGGCGATGTGTTCTTAGATTACTTCCAAAACACACGTTATGGTTGTGCTGTTCCTGCAAGTCAAATCGATACTGATAGTTTTAACAAACTCAATGATTATAGTGATGAATTAATTTACTATAATGACACATCAACACCACCTGTACTGCAATCACAAGCCAGATATAGAATCAATGGTCCTATTAACACAGGACAAAACTGTATGACCAATTTGCAAACCATTGCAGATGCCTGCGATAGTTGGGTAGCATACAATGAAATCTTAGGCAAATGGCAAGTTGTTATCAATCAAAGTTATCTAGATGGTGGCGTAAATGTCAGCACATTAACAGTTGGTGACAACTATAGTATTTCAACATTAGGCACTACAGATTGGAACGTTGTTGCAGGTACAACAGGTATTACATATGTTGTTGGTCAAACAATCAATGTTGTAGCCGCAGGTACTGGTACAGGTACAGCAGTTCCTGCACCCTATCAAGTTACAGATTACAACTTGATTGGTGGTATCAATGTTAACCCAATTTCAATTCAATCAGTTTACAATTTGTTGGAAGTTCAATATCCTGATGCTAATATTAAGGATCAAACAGATTATAGTTATATTAATTTGATTGATACGCAACCTGAAATAATGAGTCCAAATGAACCACAAAACTTATTGACTGTTACATTGCCAATCACTAACAATTACATCACAGCAACATATATTGGCGAACGTCAATTATTAATGAGTCGTGAAGGATTGACAATCAACTTTAGTTTAGATTATAGTGGTATACAATTAACTGCAGGTGATGTGATTGCTATTCCATTCGCACCATATGGTTGGGATGTATTAAATTACAATTATGGTAAGTTGTTTAGAGTTACGCAAGTACAAGAAATTAAAGACAATACTGGATTCTTGGGTGCAGGTATTACTGCAACTAGTTACAATGAATCAATTTATGCAAATGATCCGATCGATCAATATGTTCCAGATGCAAACACTGGTTTAAGTCAAACAAGTATTATTGGTACACCAGATGCGCCATCTGTTACACTTAACACAGCAAACACAATTAACCAAATGACTGTGGTTGCAACTGTACCAACTTATTCAGCAAACAATGCAGGTCAAGTATTGTTTATGGATTTCAATTATGGTAACACCAATGTTAGTGCTAACCATTCATTGTATACCACAGTAGCAGGTGGCAATGGAGCACCATTAGTAAATGGTTCTAATGTGTCAATCAATGTAACTGACATTGCAGTTGGTAACGTATATTGGTCTGTAACTGCAAGAAATCAACTAGTTGGTTCACGTAGTAATAGTTCAAATTTAACTACTTGGAGTGGTCCTGCTGTTTCTACATATGATCCAATGTCGAATACAGGTGGTATTAGTGGTACAAATGTTAAATCCAATACAATTTCTAGCAACAATTTAACTAAAACAGGTGTAACCGCAGGTAGTTATACATCTGTTAACGTAACTGTTGATGCCGCGGGTCGTATTACAACTATTGCAAATGGAACTGGTGGTGGTGGAAATAGTGGCAATGCAATTTACAACTATATAGATAGCACATCGTTTAATTATAATTCTGCAGGGCCTGCAAATGCTTATAGTGATCTTGTTCGTAACCAAAGTGTATACATACCAGGTGGCAAGGCAAGATCCAAAACTACTGGTTTCGTTATTGTAGACACGCAAGATTCTTATTATCCATTTTATGATGGTGCATCTCAAACATTTTATGGATATCAAGCCAATAGCACAGGATCAATGACACCTGCAGGCGCTGACATACAAGACATTATTTACAATGATGGGGTTGGTGATTTAGCAGATGGGGTTGGTGGTTGGATCAATGTTTTAACTACACAACCAGAAACAATTGTTGCCAATCAACAAGTATCAGCATTTACTAGAGTGCAAGTTATTGCAAATGCAAATTGTAATTTGCAAGTAGCAGGTACATATCAATACTATACATTTAGTAATGGCACACCAACTACTAATGTATATAAAACTGACACATCAATTGGTGTATATCAACTAACTGAGGGTCAACCACAATGGATTGAATATAGTTTTTATGCCAAACCTGCAAACGCAAATGTTGGTATATGGACTGTTGGTACAGCATATCGTGTGCAAGACAATGCTAATGTGACTTTTCAAACAGGTAGCATAGTAGTAGGAACTAACAATAATTGGTTCTTCCCGACTACTGAATAACAAAAAAGCATAAATACAAATAAGGAACAAACAAAATGAGTTTACTACTAAACGGTTCAAAAACAATGACAATCGCTGGCACAGAAATGCAGTGCCTAGAGATTTATACAGGTGAAAGTTATACATTACCACTTAACTTTGTAGACAGTACAGGTAACGCTGTTAATTGCCATAGTTGGACAATTTCAACAAGTGCAAAATTTTACACAGTTGACAACATTACATATCCTAGCAATTATTCAGTTAATCTCGGTAACTTAAACTTAAACAACACACAACCTGCAAACAGTGCATATACAATTAATGCAAATTGGACTAACGCAAATCTTGGTCAAGGTTATTTGTACGTGGGTAACAATATTACAAACACATCCAATGCAGGCATTCCACAAATTACATTAGCAAATAGCGCCGCAAACTCAACATTAGTTATTGTAAGTTTGAATGTAGGTAGAACTGATGCACTAAGTGGTCAGCCAGATTACAATCGTGAGCCATTAGGATTTGTTGTAAGGTACCAATAAAATGAGTGATGTAACAGCCAATGTTGTTGTAACAACTAACCCTATTAATGTACAAGTTAATTCTACACCTGTACAGGTAACACCCAATGCCATTCAATTAAATGTGTTTTCAGGTGGCTCTGCCAATCCAGGTGGTGCTACTGGTCAATTACAATATAACAGGGGTGGTGGACTCGAGGGTGTGCCTTATACCAATGTTGCAAATGGCAATGTTAGTTTTACAAATATTAACACATTAAAAATTGCAGGTGGTACCAATGGTTATGTGTTGCAAACAGATGGTACAGGTAATTTAACATGGACTGCACAAAGAGGCAATGGTGGTGGTAATGGTAATGCTACACCAGGTGGTGCAAACACAGAAATTCAATATAACAATGCAGGTAACTTTGCTGGTCTGTCAGGATTTACACTTGACAACACAACAGGTAATGTAAGCATACCAGGTAACTTATATGTTGTTGGTAATATCACTGGTGGTGGAATTACAACTGTGCCAAATTATGCAAATTATTCAGGTTATGTAGTAAACTCAACTCAAGGAAATATTACACAAACAGGTAATCTTGTTTACATGCAAATTGGCAACAATACCTTAAACACAGTTAATTGGCAATATTATCCAAACACTACAACCATTAACGTTCAAGGTACACAATATCCAGCTGGATCAATTAGAACTGAAATTGCAGATGCAGCCAACATAGGTACATATGCCGGACAAGATGCAATTATTCAAAGTTATGATGTTGCAAACAACACAGGTGGTGGATACAATATAAATTATTTTATTCAAGACACAGCCAACACAGCAAGTAAAGCCGTATTTGGCAGTGAATTATTTTATCCATATAATTATAATCCTGGTGATCAAGGCGCAGCCGGCTATTATCAATTAAGTCTTTTAGGTCAAAATAGTGACACAGCAAATGGTGATTTTAATACTGCTACTACATATTCTGTAGGTAATCCAGGATTAAACTTTGCTGTTGCTAATCCTGCAGAGTTTCCTGCAGGTACTCCTATAGTTGCTATTACCAATTATGGTGTAACAGGTGACAGTCAAGTTGGATCTACTGGTTTACGATTTACCAGACGTAGAGGTAATGGTAATGCAAGACAATCGTTGGTAGCAAATGATTACCTAGGTAACATTGAATGGCGTGGTGCAACTGCAAATGGTGCCGCCCCAACAAATGGTTGGCCACGCATTGCACCTCGTGTTGATGCTAATTATGTAACTGGATCTGCCAATTTACCAGTAAGCATTAACATCAGCACAGTTGACAATTCAAACACATACACCACAATTTTTAGTAGCAATGGTAGCGTTACATTGCCTGGTGCTATATATGTTTCATCAAATAGTGTTGCATTAGGTAATTTAACCGCAGGTAATGTTGATGCAAATTATGCTGTTGCAATTGGTTATCAAACAGGTGCAGGACCAAATAGTGTTAGCATTGGTCGCACGGCAGGTGCATTACCATATTTAGGTACACGTGCAGATGGTGCAGTTGCAATTGGTAATGCAGCCGCGGCACAAGCACAAAAAGAAGGTGGTGTTGCAATTGGTGACAATGCTGGTACATACAATCAATCAGGTAAGGCAATTGCAATTGGTTCATACGCAGGTGCCAACTCACAAGGTATATTTAGTATTGCAATTGGTGCATATTCAGGCAATGCTAATGCACAATCAAATAACAGCATTATTATAAATGCCACAGGCAACGAACTTGATGCACCAACAGCAAATGCATTTTATGTAAAACCAATCAGAGGTCAAGCACAAGACAATCAATTGTATTATGACATAACTACTGGTGAAATTACATACAGCACTTCAGGTACTGTAGCATCAGCAGCCACAGTTACAAATAATGCACAACCTAACATTACTAGTGTTGGCACATTAACAAGTTTGAATGTAAGTGGTACAATTACAGCAGCCAACATCACAGCAAACACAGGAGTGTTTACTGGTAATGGTAGTGGATTGTCACAAATTGTTGGTGCAAATGTAACAGGATACGTTCCTAATGCTAACATAGCAAATACAGCATATTCAGTAGCCGGTGCTAATGTAAGTGGACAGGTAGGTAACGCATTAGTAGCAGGTACTGTTTATACAAATGCACAACCCAATATCACTAGTGTTGGACAATTAACTAGTTTATTAGTATCTGGTAATATTCAATCTGGTAATGGTACCACAGGAACAGGTAATATTTTTGCTTTTGGTAATATTAGCACATTGAGTACTTTGTTGGCAAATACCATTACTAGCAATTCAAATATTTTTGCTAATACAGGTATTGTTAAAGGTCAATATTTGTATGGTGATGGTAGTAACATTAGCAATATTTCAGTAGCCAATATTTCAGCAATTACAAATGGTAATAGTAATGTAAGTGTTAAACCAAATGCCAATATAAACATAAGTTCAAACGGCGTAGCAAATGTATTAGTAGTAACATCAACTGGAGCAAACATTGCCGGTACATTAAATGCTACGGGCAATGCCAACGTTGGTAATATTGGTGCAACTAATGCAGTGTTTACTAATATTAGTGGTAATGGCAATTCAATAACAAATATACAAGCCGCAAACATTGTAGGTACAATTGCCAATGCAAATTATTCTGCTTATGCAAATATTGCAACTACTGCATATAGTGTTTCAGCCTCAAATATTACAGGCACAATTAATTTTGCAACATATGCAGGAACAGCAAATGCTGTAGCAGGTGCCAATGTGTCAGGTGCAGTTGCTTATGCAACAACAGCAAATTCCGTAGCAGGTGCTAACGTAAGTGGTAAGGTAGCAAATGCAATATATGCAGATCAAGCAGGTGGTGCAACAATAGCAGGAACTGTTACTAGCAATTCACAACCTAATATTACTGGTGTAGGATCATTAGGCAATCTAAATGTAATTAATAGTATTACTGCTAATGGTACAATTACTGCTAATGCTGGGTTAATTTCAGTTGGTGCTAATGGCTATGTTAACGCATCTAGTATCACTACTAATGTTGAATATTTGACTCCTACTAGTTATGCCACATTAAATGGCTTAAAAGCCGCAGGTGCAAGAGGTATTTGTATTGATGCTAATACAACAACTTTTTATGCTACAGTAGGTGGTGGTGGTTCAAACACAGTTCCGATCTTTTATAACGGAACCGTGTGGAAAGTGGGTTAAGCATAAATAGATAGTCACAACTACGAAACATTGCGAGGTAGCGATGTTTCGTCATAATGCGAGACAGCAGAAGGAACACAATCATGGCCACATTTAGCCAAGCAACACTCAATCAAGTCGCGGGCTTTGACGCCCAAGTATTAGCACAAAATCTAATATACAATCAAAAAGATTTTTGGAATTTCAATTGGTCAACAGTTACCAATTATGCAGGTGGATGGACTGCTAACACAGCACCAATCGATTTAACAGGTGCAACAATCGATGCACAAATTGTTCGCAGAGCAATTACAAATTTTAACGATAGTCGTTCAGGATACAACTTTCAAATTCATGACTATCCATTAGTTCCACAAGTATGTCAAATTTCAGCAACCAGTTCTACTGACAACACATTAACATGCGACACAACAAGTTTGTTGTTTGTAGGTAAGCCAATTCAATTTACAGGTGCTGTGTTTGGTGGTGTTGCAATTAACACAACATATTATGTAAAAACAATTATTACAAGCACAACATTTACAATTAGTGCAACAAGTGGTGGCAGTGTGTTTACACTTACAACAGCAACAGGTACTATGGTTGCAAACACAATTGCACCCACACCCATAACAATGACAATTACCAATCGTGTTGATTTGTTAGGTAAATTTACATTGTTGATTGATGACAGCACATGGGGACTTATCGCAGGTGATCCTGATTTAGACATTGGTGCACTTGAACCAGCTTGTTATACAGGTCGTGTTAAAATTAGTTTTCCAGCAGTTGGAGATCAACCAGCATATGACGAAGCCGTATTTTTATTATTCCTAGTTAACAGCGATGGTGTTGTTAACACTTCAGCAGGAGTATAATCATGGCAACACAAGTTATTGTTAACAACAGTAGCAACAACATACAAGTTAATGTTGCTAGTGGTAGTGCAGGTGCAAATGGCGCTACTCAAGTCAATGTATCCAGCAAT
>Ga0007816_1000168_pt1 | contig 19577 bp, 16 predicted proteins | sample CryBogCBE27Jul09_FD_71213 | JGI IMG/M metagenome (GOLD analysis project Ga0007816, IMG submission 71213) | Freshwater microbial communities from Crystal Bog, Wisconsin, USA - CBE27Jul09 | ecosystem: Environmental > Aquatic > Freshwater > Lake | place: Crystal Bog, Wisconsin, USA | collected...
GAGAGTATGTGTGGTTATGTTCTACGACGACAACGTGAAAGAGTATGGCGATATAAACTGTAAAATAAACAAGTTATATTGCGATAAGCACGGATTTGACTTTTTGGTGTCGCACGAGAAGGTGTATACGACACGACATGCAGCGTGGGAACGGTTGCCACTGATACTTAAACATCTGGACAAGTATGATTACATTGTATGGATAGATGCAGACGCCTTTTTCTATGTGAATGAGAACTCAATAGCAGATATAATAGACGAATACAGTTACAAGGATTTCATATTCAGCAAGGATATAGGAAATATGAATGTGAATACAGGAGTGTTTGTGGTCAAGAACACAGATTACAGCAGGGAGTTCTTGAAAGAATGGGCCTATAACGACGAACTTTACAGACGCAATCCTTTCAAGTCATGGTGGGACCAAGGAGTCCTGATACTGATGATGATGTGGGATGTAAAGGAGATAAATATGCACAGTAAGGTTCTGCCATACGGAGTGTTGCAGCATTTCTTGAAGGACAAGAAGACGGTATACATGAAACAGCCATGTGCTATGCATCTACCAGGAAACAGCACGATACAAAGAGTAAAGGAAGCTACGGAATATTATGAACAAATTAGTACGCATTTTAGAACATTAGAATAATTACGAATGTCATATTCATTTGATGTACATCAGACTACACCTTTATGCGAAATAATGGGAAGAAATAGAAGTGATAAGGGAAGTGTAGATATTGATAATTCATGGCATAATTATACTACTTTTTATTACAGTGTGTTCAAGGATTTACAAAATGAGAAGTTGAGAGTATTTGAATTGGGATTGGGAACGAACAATGTGGATATTCCATCAAACATGGGAGAAGACGGAAGACCGGGAGCTTCGTTGTACGGATGGTCGGAATTTTTCCCTAATTCTGAAATATTTGGATGTGATATAGATAAGGATATATTGTTCAACACCGAAAAGATCAAGACATATTACTGCGACCAAACGAATCCGGAAATTATAAAAAGCATGTGGAATGAATCTGCGTTACGGGATAACTTTGATATAATTATTGACGATGGTCTGCATTCATTTGAAGCAAATGTATGTTTTTTCGAGAACAGTGTGCACAAACTAAATGCAAACGGATACTACATTATTGAAGATATAGTAGATAAAGAAGAAAGCTTGTTCTTGGACAAAGTAGAAGACTGGAAAAAGCATTACACAGATTGTGAGTTCACATTACTTAAATTACCTTCAGATGTAAACAAGTTAGATAACACATTGTTGGTAGTAAGAAAAACGAAATGTTTTTAGATAGATTGCTGAACACCATACAACAAAATGAGCCAAACACTTGAAATGGAACAAGCAATTGAATGTTTACTTTACATTAGCGTTAAGGAACGAACAAGAACTCAGCACGCGAAATGTTTACTACAATTGACTACTCAAATAGAGGCAGCTGTAGGAAACAAGAAGAAAATGCAAACAGTATTGGTACTGGTGAAATATTTGCACAGATACTTTGACGATTTCATAATGGTATGCAAACGAATTCCATTATGGAAGGAAACGTTCGAATCTTTGCTTACAAAGTTGTGCAACATTGCAGGACAGCTAGACACAATGATGAAGAGACACGTAGAACCAACGAACCGTGGTTTATACAAATACGTGTATTCCCAAATACGGGACTTGGAATACTTGGTTGAACTTGCAAAAAACAACTAAAAACGAAATTGGTTTAAATGAAAAAACCTTTTTCAACTTAAGATGTCGTATAACGTATTTCAGACGATGGCAAGGGAAAATCCAAATAAATATCCGCCAAGAATGGGTATGCCTTGGAGTTCATCAGAGAAACATAACTTGATCATGGATCTTAAAATGGGAAAATCAATTGAAAGAATAGCAGCCGAACATCAGCGGACGGTGGGAGGTATAAACTCTTACAGGAAAAAGATGGTGGAAGAACTTTATTCAAAAGGCAAACAATTGAACGAAATAAGAGAAATAACAAGATTTACTATCCAAGAAATTGAATACTTTATAAGTAAAATTACAAGTAAAGAAGAGAACGAAGCAAGAATACAAGAACTACAGGATAGTTTTCCTTCGTTTGGAAAAAATGAATTGGAAACAGTATCTAAAAGAGTAGCAGAAATACTGAAAGATAGTATTATTTCAAAGTTGGAAAGACGAATAGAAGCATTAGAAAAATCACAAACATCATCCACTATTCATAAAGAAGACGATACTACTATGTTTGATGTTTGGGATGTTGATGAATACTATGGTCAATAAAAAACGGATTATCTGGAAACAGATACACGTTTTTCAATTTAAAATGACAACAGTATTTGCAACTTCAGACGGATCAACTTACAAGACAGTTTCAGCTGCATGGTTGGCAGACAAGGAAATATGGAAAGGAAATCGTGTGATTGATATGGACCATGTGGACCGTATACGCGAAGGAATTAACGGAAATATTACATTACTCGACGGAAACCCATATCGTCTTGCTTTCATCCGACAGGAAGACGGCACAGAGAAACCTTACATCATTGACGGACAACATCGTGCATTCTTACTGAAAGAGCATTTCAGCATTAGTGGAAAACCAGACTTCAACGTTTTGGTAGCTGGAAAGCATTTCAATAACGAGGACGAAGTTATTGACTATTTCAAGATGGTGAACAATACAAGATCAATAGCATGGAAGGAAGACCCCGTTTTATGCGCGAATGCGTATATTGCGGCTATGATGAAGGTATTCAACAAGGACCCTAAACATCCATTGCTCAGATCAGGAAAAACATCAAGACCTTTTATGTCGGTAGACAAGTTACGAGAAGCATTGCTTCAACGAAAGGTACAAGATTGGAAGACGAAACCGTTCCACTACGCAGAGAATTGCAGGGAACAGAACAACAGTATGGTAGAAGGACTAAAGATAAAAGAAAAGCTGAGCACGATGGAAACGCGTGCACTAAACTACGGATTCGCTCTTGCGTTAGACGACAAGTTTAGTTGGTTATGAAAAAAACGGATTATCTGGAAACAGATGAGTATTTTTCAATTTAAAATGAGCATAACAGAATGGTACCTAAATCAGTTAAAAGAATGGAATGTGCACAGTTATGATTTGGATACACTAGAAGAAATTATTAGTGTTTATCCATACGAAGAATTTGTTGATCATCTTGCATGTGGAGGTATTGATGAAGACACAGATTTCAAAGAACTACTTTGGACTATGTATCATGTCAATATGGAAATTGAAATAGTATACGTATTAGATGATAAAATTGGGTCTTTAAAAGATATATCTGAAATACATGAAGAACTGAAATCAAGTGGTTATCATGACAATAAAATATACAAGTTTTGGGAAAATGATAAAAACAACGATAACTTCTATATCATCAATAACATTATGGATGTACAATATGACTAATGTTTATGAGTAAAAAACGGATTTTGATTTTTTAATTATACCGGAATGCATACAAAATTAATTAAAATGACCGCAAAATCTAAGCAAATTCGCCAAGAACTTACAAGCGCAAAAGCATGTGACTTAATTGAAATGTTGGATGCTGGGGAAGTCAAAATCCCGAACCATCAACGAGCTTCAGGATGTTGGAACGAAAAACTTCAAAAAGGGTTTATCAAAACTGTACAGCAAGGCATGCCAACTCCTGCTATTCTTCAACGCAAGAAGGGAAATGACGTATACCTTGAAGATGGTTTACAACGTTTGACTACATTACGAAAGTATAAGAACAACGAATTCAAAGACCATAACGGTATGACATACGAAGAACTTTCTCCAATTATGAAGAACCAAGTTGATAACTACCAGGTTGCCATTATTCGTTACTCAAATGCAACAGACCAGCAAGCTATTGAAATATTTGACAACGTGCAAAACGGTGTACCTCTTTCAGCTGGACAAAGAATGGATTCATTGCGTTATTTTCCGTCACCCATAGTTCAACAAGCGTACCGACTCTTGTTAACCAAAGGTCAAGGTATTCACGACAGAGCTTCCCTCGTATGGGGAGAAAGATGTGAACTTGATAAGAAAAGGAACGATTTAGTGGTAGCAGTTGCAATGATTTCGGGCGTAAGAACAAGAAATCCTGAAAAGGATGTTCTTATGACTAAAAAATGGGACGATATCCGCGAAGATGGACTTCTTTATTATGAAGTAGAGTCAGACGACAAGGTTTGTGAAAAGCTGTCGTTTGTCCTATCAATTCACGAAGAAGTTATAAGTCAACGCGGACCTATAACCACGCGAAAGCACTTCAACCAGATATGGGATCTTGGTAATTTCAATGGTCCTATCATATGGAGCATGAGCAAGTTCCCTGAAGAACTAACTCGTTTACGTGATGGTTGGGTTAAATGGTTAGTCAGTTATCGCGATAAGCCAGATATGCTCAAAGAATACAAGGATGTAATTAGTGCCGATCGTGTATGGAAACACCAACGATGGGAAAGTTGCTACAACTACGTATTCGGTATTCCAAATAAACCATCAACACGTTTACCTTTGACAAGAGGAGATGACGATGAAGACAGTGATGAGTAAACAAATAAAAAACGGTTGGAAACAACTATTTTTTCATTGCTTCATTGCAGAGCTTCTAGCCATTCGTTCCACATATTTTCTGGGTAATTGGTTTGGGTAAGTAAAGTTCTGCCTTTTTCAATACGTTGATTCACATCTTGAATTTCCATTAATTTAGGAAACTCGCGTCCAAGTATTTCTGCCGGTGTTTCTGCTTGCTTGATACCTTCTAAGTATCCAGACAGAACGTTGCAGGCTAAACGACTCAAGTTTCCTTGAGGACATGTATTAACGTTGTCGGTTAACTCTGATCTCAAAGCTTTTATTAACTCGTTTCTGTGTTCCGAACTAAGTATGAATTGCCATACTCTGTCCATGACCAGTCCGTATATGCCACTTTGCATATCGTAAATTTGTTCATCGGAAAGGTACATATTAGAAAACTGTTTCACTGCTTTAACTGATAAGTTACAACGAACTATGATGTCTCTATAAGTCAACGACGGAACGTTCATGTTCCAGCCGTATCCTGGCGGTACTTGGATTGTATCGAAGAGAAACTTGATGTTTGACTTCACAGAATCTACAACGACCTTTGTGTGCACGTTCTGCGAATCTTTGGTAATACGTGCAAGTTGAGTTTCTTGACGTCTTACAGTGTTTCCATTAACAACTATCGGATTACCTAATTGTTCTAAGTATCGTTCTATCAATGTTTGTGCTAAAGCAATACTGATACGAAGACCTTCTTGGAATACAGTATCGTGTTGTTCTTCTCTTAAATAGTCTTCAAGTATATTCGTAAACCGCATAATGCTTTCAACTTCTATTTCAACGTATTCACGAGGAATTTCACGATTTAAGTTAGTTTGATACCTGTTCAACGAACGTTTAATATCACCCATTCTAACTCTGTTTCTAGCAGGGCCATCGGGATCGTATCCTAATCGTTGTCGTTCTGCTTCCTGAGCTACATTCAATTGACGAATTTCTTGATTATGACGAACGTTTAATTCAGCTTCTGCAATTATGTTCTGGTCATAAAGTTGATTTTTTTCTTCTTGCGTTATTCCTTCTCTTTTTGTAGTTTCCATATACTGTTGATTTTGTATTTTTCTTTCCGAGTAGTGTTTGAACGCTAATTGTTCACGAGCAAATCTGTGCGGCCCATTGTCGTAAATATACTTTTCATGTCTGCCGCAATAAAGCGAGTTAATTTTGTGCTTTGTAGTGCACTGGGTTCCGTCTTTCTTGTATGCTTGACACTTTGTTTGGTCCATTTTATGTTGGTGTATTTGCATCAAGGATTTAAAAATCCGTTTTTAAAACACACGAACGTAGGGGCTGAACGCAAGACCTAGAAGCCCTACTAAGACCACAATATCAACTGTTCGGACTATTTTTTTGTATTTGATTGGAAGCTCTTCAAATTCTTTAGAGTAAGAAGGAGGTTTAGCCCATCCCCACATCCAACCTAAGATGGTAGGACGTAACTTATCGTTGCAGTCGTAGATGTAGTCGTACCATGCGAGCATGACATAAGCCAAACAAGCAAGGATGAATCCTGCAATGACGGTGTGTTGCCACAACTTAGGATGTGGAAGAAAGTAAACTGCAAGCACAAAAGCAGAGAAGACTAAACATTTTTCGTTGACGTAAAGCGGAGTTCCAAAAAGACCTAATCCCATTTTACTTCTATTTAGATGTTTTAAACTATATATAATCAAAAATGAGCTTAATCCTTATTCCCACAATGTTATGGTCCGCTAAAGTATGTTCATCTGCCGATGCCTTAGCAAAGAACTTCGCTGTCACACTTTCTACAGATACTCCAACACAAGGTCAAAATGTAACTACCACGTTTGACTTTGATTTGGATTTACCAATTACAGGAGGAACTGTATATTACAGTGCTACTTTGAATGGATTGGGTCCATTTACGTCTACTGCTAACTTATGCGACGAAACTGCAAAGACTTCCGATCCTTGTCCTTTAGAAGCAGGACATCACCATGAAGAATCTACAACCGAAAACACAGTTACAGGCAAAGTAGTAACTCAAATTTCATGGTATGACTTACAAGGAGCCGAAATCTTGTGCGCAGAAATCACGACAAAGAGCTCTTAACTTATTTCTTCTTGTAACAGTTCTTCCATGGACGACACGAAGCTTTCTGCGTGAATCCCATTTTCTTACATGGAGTCTTCTTGCAGTATTTACGTGACATCAAACGATTACGCTTTGTGAATTTTGGCATTTGTATAAAACTCACAAAACGAATTTATTGAACCTTAAAAAAGGCAAATGAGAAGAAGAATGTGTTACATAGAAGAGATCTGTTTATTAACGTATTACGGAACTTGCTGTTGTTTCGAAATCTTTGATTGCTGTGTTCGTGCGAGCATAGCACGACAGTTTCATTATCACATGCGAGAACAGGAAAGACCTTTACCTTCGCACGCACCAAAGGAACGAAACCCGTTCAAGGATCCAACTATTCCAAGAGATGAACATATTCAATGTGCGTACAGCTAATGAGTGTATATGATGTATGTAAGAGCATACAATGATAACAGACCCAAAAAACTTACGTTTTGAACGGGAACAAACTTGAGAAATTGAGCTAAATATAAGGTGGAAATCACCATCAACGAATCGGCTACAATGATCTTCCAGGAGTTCTCGTTGGCGTATTTTTTGAACAAGTCTATGATTTCGTTATGTCCTTGAGGAATAGGTTGGATGACAAGCAAGTAAAACAGAATATCGTGAACGACTTGGATGCATACGGCCATAACCAGAATCAAAAAGAAACCGGCTTTAGGGTCTAATAAAGTAGCTAATTGGATACCTAACAGAATAATCAAGCAGTCAGAAAGAACGGCAACGATACCGAATCTCTTGTACCATTCGTCTAACGATTTACCCAAATTGAAAAACTTGGAAAGCACGATAGTGACAAAGTCAACGGTCAATACTGCAGTCACAAGTTCTGGGAAGCCCATTGTTATATATCGTCAACCTTTTTTGAAATAGTTACCGGATTCTGAATTTTTAATTTTTCCTGTGTTTCCTTGCGATAATCAAATGTACATGAATGTATTACTGCATTTATACATTTCAAGCAGTATTTTGATGAACATTTACAGTCCAACAAAATATGGCTCTTTTTATTACACTTTGTACACTTCTCCATTATATTTCACCTAAATGAAAGTTCAGCTTGTGTAACTCTAACCATTTATCGTCCGTTTTTGATTTTTTGTCTTGCAAAGCAGCTTCTTCGTCCCATTTTTGGGCAATACGTCTATTGAACTCGTCAATACGTTTACGGTCTCTTCCGCCATGTATATCTCTATACGTTCTCAGTTCTTCTTGGACTTTTTCAATTTCGAGTCGTTTTTCCTCAATTTCTTCGTCAATAGCACCTGGAGGACGTTCAGGTCGGCATCTACCCAAATAAGCTTGCCATTCATGTTCCATATCGGCCCTCACTTTCTTGCGCATATCCTGGTGCATTTTCTCAATTTCGTCGTTGCTGATATCTGCAACGTAATGCTTGAACAGAGGTTTGTCGTGAATATAATCCAGCGGAGCTATGATCCGGCGTATACGTCTAACGTATCGGTCTCTGGCCGCATACAGTTCCCAGAACGTATCGTCATCAGCAAATCCAAGCAAGTCATGGATATCTTGCTCTGAAACAAACCAGTTCCGCTTAAGTAAAAAATCTATTTCCTCGAAACTCATGTATCCGAGTGCCATTCTTATATAAAGAATAAGCGTATCGTGTAAATATTCGTTTTCCAAGCATTTAATAATGGCGGTAGTGAATACCAATTTCCCTGAATTAGCAGAAACGCGAAGTCCGTCACTTCCTCCTGCTAGTTTAGAATCACTGAAACTTATGCGCGAACAACAATGCTCAAGATCGTCTCAAGAGTTCAAGTTACAACCTGTGCAACGATTCTTACGCAGAGTTCTGAGCCCCGATTCACCAACACGTAATCTGCTTATGGTCCACGGAACGGGAACAGGTAAGACGTGTTCGGCTATTCAAATTGCAGAAGAGTATATTATTAGACCGGAGTTTCAGGACAAGAAAGTTCTGGTCATAGCCAATCCTCCCATTCAAGCGAACTTCAAGAGAGAGATATTTGATGTGAGCAGAGTAGACCCAAAAGGCGAGATTCTTTCGCAGCAGTGTACCGGACGCAGATACTTGGAAATGTTGGAACGAACAAGCGATCATACATTGAGAATGACTGACGCAGCAAGCAGACGCAGAATGGCGGACAAAGCTTCACGTATAATTTCAGAATTTTACGAGTTCATAGGATACGAATCGTTTGCGAACTTGGTGACCGAAAACACCAGCGCAAACGGGGGAACTGCATGGATCCACGAAACGTTCGATAACAGGTTGATTATAGTGGACGAAGCACATAATTTACGAGACGTAACTGAGTCCACAGCGACCAAGAAGGTAGGCAAAGCAATGGAAACTGTTCTTCAAACTGCTACAGGAATTACGTTAGTTATGTTGACAGCTACGCCATTGTATGACCGATACGACGAAATAGTTTACTACTTCAACCTGTTTCTGTGGAACGAAAAGAAGATACCTCCAACTAAAACTCTTAAACCTTCAGACTTCTTTACGGAAAAAGGTGATTTCAAAGCAGGAAGAGATCAAGAATTCAGAAGATTGTGTCAAGACTACGTTTCTTTCATTAAAGGCGAGAACCCGTTCACGTTTCCTTTCCGATTACCTCCACCCGACGACAACATTGCAGAAATAGATAGAGAAACTGATGTGAACGGAAAGAAGATTGTGACACCGCGAAAGTATTTGAAACTCACGAAATCGTATGTCCATCCAAACCAGGAAAAATCTTTGAAGGCAATGACATCAGGATCAAGTTTACGAACGGAAGAGTTGCCAATAATTTGCGTGTATCCCGAAAACAAGACGTTCAGAGAAACGTTTGAAAAGGTAGGAGACCAGGTAGCATACAAAGAAGGAGTTCCTGCATTTTTAGCTCCGTCAAAGGTGGCGTTATACAGCTCAAAGTTCTCGTTGATCATACGTATAATTGAAGAATCTCCAGGTGTGGTATTCGTATACTCTAACTTGGTTACTTCAGGAGCACAGTTGTTTGCGTTATGTTTAGAAGAGCACGGATACGAATCGGCAATAGGAAAGCCGCAACTAAAGAATTCATCCAATGAAGTGAAAAGAGGATCAAAGGGAAAGTATGTGTTGTTCACATCGGAAATCAGTAGTCAAGCAGATATGTCTCGGGCCATAGACAGACTTAAATCTCCCAGCAACGCAGATGGATCAGATATCAAAGTAATAGTTGCGTCTCCCGTAGTATCTGAAGGAGTAGATTTTAAGTATATCCGACAAATCCATATCCTGGACCCATGGTACAACATGGCACGAATAGAGCAGGCATTAGGCAGAGCTATGCGAACATGTTCACATGCGTTGTTACCATTTGAAGAACAGAACTGTACAGTTTATTTGCATGTGTGCAGGTATCCTAAGGGCAAGCAAGAAACGTTTGACGAATATATTTACCGCGAGTTCGTAGAACAAAAAGCGATCAATATAGCGAAAGTGAAGAAAGTGATTATGGAATCTGCGATGGATTGTGATCTACAAAACTCGATCAACAGTTTGCCTGTAGACTGGCTGAACCAAACAGTTCCACAAAAAAGAGTCCAAGACGGGGAAACGCTCAAACTTTCATTGCAAAGTATGTTTGCGCCAACGTTTTCAGACAGCATATCAACGATTGAATGTAAACTAACTCCATCCGATGAAGATGCGACGCACGTTAGACCTCTTTCTGCAATACTGGACGTGAGAGACGAATTGTTTGATAAGTTAATTACGTTGTTCACAAAGAAACCCATATGGAATCGCAAAGAGTTGGTGAAACAGCCTGAGTTAAAGAATTATAGTCCAGACGTGGTTCTGTTCTTGATCCAGAACGCGATAGAAACTCCTTTGAAATTGAAAGACGGATATTTGGAATCAAAGGGAGATTACATAGCGTATGCTACAGGAAAGAACCAGACGATGATAGACCGTATACTGAAAAAACAGGAACCAAAAGAGTTTGAGTTACCTAAATTCAAAGTTGAAGAAGACGAAGAAATTGAAACTCCAAAACTTGAATCTAAAAGGGATAAATTGCCAGAATATATACGCAAGAGGTTTAGTGTAGACTTACAAGATTGGTATATCGTTGACGCTGTTCTAACTTCAAAAGAAAAAGTGAAGTTCTTGACTACAACGAATTGGGACAAACCATACTCTGCACCTTTGAAAGCAGGAAGAATATACATTTTAGGTCTCAATACGGTTTACGACGAAAACTTTAAACTTATTGTTCCTGTAGGGGAGCAGTTGGATGCATACAACGAATGGAAACGTAATTTAGAAGACAAGTTCGTTGAACACAAAAACGATTTTTATGCTTCTATGAAGAACGATAACTTAATTTTTAATTTAGAAACACATACACCTGAAGTCAAAATAGCGGTAAGAAGAAAGAATATTGGAGGTCAGGCATGTTCATCTTACCATGAAGAATGGATGAACAATTTTTCAAAATGGTTAAGCGGAGAAGGGTTTCCTCCTCAAGTGACTGTGAAAAAAGACAGATGTTTATGGTTGAATTTCTTGGTACGAGAAGCTATAACTGCAAAAAAGCAGGGAATATATTGGATCACTCCCGAAGAATATTCTGTATTGAACGAACGAGGCGACAGAAACAAAGAATTTCGAGAACGTCTAAAGTAAAAACCGATTCTAACAAACCTTGCGAATAAACAACAAAATGGATCCGTTATTTGAACGTCGTGAAATGGTGAAGAAGGTCCGTATAGATTCCAAGTTCATGCAAGAAAAAATGGATGCGTCTATACTAGCTCAGCTAAAAATGAACTACGAAGGAATGTGTTCGGCCGAAGGGTTCATTGAACGAAACAGTATTACCTTGGTAGAATACTCTTTGGGACGAGCTAATTTCATCAGAGGAGGAATAGATTACGATGTAAAATTTCAAGCAGACGTGTGTTATCCTCACCCTGGCCAACATTTGAAGGCAAGAGTGACGGTCAGAAGCAAGGTTGGAATCCATGCAGAGACACCTCCAATAAAGGTACTGATTCCTCGGGATTTATATATCGGAAACGAGCAGTATGCGGAAGTGAAAGAGGGGGAAGATATAGAGTTTGAAGTAGTAGGAAGTCAGTTCAAGCAGAAGGATACTGAAATCATAGTGGTAGGAAAATTGATAGGTGTATCAGAAGAGCCAAAAGAGGAAGTGAAAGAAGAAAAGAAGGAAGAAGAAATCATAGCGCCTGCAGTAGAAGGAGAAAAGAAGGTCACGATTGTATCGCAAACGGAACCGGAAAAGAAGAAACGTAAATTGAAGAAGGGAGCAGGAGAAGAAGTTACGTTCTCAACTCTTCCTCCACCACCTGAATAACTTAAACGAAAAGCAAGTAATCAGACAAATGAACACTTTTTCACGAACCACGAAGGAATTGTTGAAAGAACAATTAGATAAATTAGAAGCGAATGAACACAAACAAATTTTTGAGATTATAAAGCGTCATACTGAACAATACACAAAGACGCAAACAGGTATACTTGTATCAACAAATGTACTCAATGACGAATGTTTGAACGATATACAGACATACGTCAATTTTTGCTTGGACCAACGCAAGAGAATGGAAGAAGACATGAAAACACGTAAAACATATGAACAAATGATGACAGAGTAAAAACGGACTGGTTTTAATCATGATAAAATATAATAGACAATGGAGATAATCACGAAAGAAGTGATTACTTCGATCAGTGGGTTTATAACCACTGCGAAGAGAGACGACAAAGCAGAAGTAGAATGTAAATTACTTTCAGGAAAAATTCAAACTAAGGATGTTGCAGATAGATTGATGAAGACCATACAAGGTCTTTCAGTTGGACCTGTAACAGAGACACAGACCATGACGTTTTCGTATACAGAAGATAATATTCGCGTGAACGTGTTGGGACCAGCCAATATCCAAAAAGTAATTTCTATGAATTCGTTCAGTGGAGTGCCTTTAAGTGTAGAGCGCAAGCAGCCTTATTACAGTGATCAACGCAGGGACGTTATTGATATTTCGGAAGCCAGTTCAAAGATTACGTTACGTTCGGAAACGCAACTACGTAAAGACTGGGACGGAAATCCAAATAATCCAAAGACGCATGTCAGACTTATTCATCGCAGATCATTCACAAGTGCAAGTGAACTGTTTCGTATAGATTTCTCAATGGTGAAATCTCGTGCAGTAAACGCGAAGATGAATTTGAAAACTTTACTTAAACAACAACCAAAATACGAACTGGAAATTGAGTTTCTGAAGAAGGACACGGAAGTAGATTCAGTATTGGTGGTTGAAGATTTAGTGAAGGTTATCATGCTTTTGTTGCAATCATATTACCAAACTGCATTTGTATTACCAGTTTCGGATCTCCAACGATACGAAGAAGAGTTCAAGACATCTGGAAACGTGTTCTTCAATCCGGTAACAATGATGAGACGTCATATTCGTCAAGACATTCCACACAATATTTCTAAAGGGTATACTGTCACAGTAAAAGCTGATGGCGAACGTGCGGGATTGTATGTGGCACGTGATCGTAAGTTGTTGAAAGTAACAAAGCGATCGGTTACATGGACGGGAATCACTGCATCGTCTGATGCGCATATGGGAGACTTTATGGACGGGGAATACATCTTGGACAAGAATCTGTTCTGTATATTTGACGCATACCGATTCAAAAGCAGAGATACCAAGAGTTTGCCTTTAATGAAGACAGACGAAGATGTGTCTACTAATACGAGATTGGGAGTTGCAAAAGCGTTTGTAGAATCAATTAAAACAGATTTCGTTACAAGTCCATCATTGATTCCTTTACGCATTGAAACCAAACAGTTTCTGGCGGGAGACGGGCCAAGTATGGAAGAAGCGATCCGAACGATTTTGAATACAGAATACGAATACGAAAGGGACGGGTTGGTATTTACTCCACGTGAATCAGGTGTAGCTCCAGGCGAGTTTCGTAAAGGAAATTATACTTGGACGCAAGTTTACAAATGGAAACCTGCTGACCAGAACAGTATAGATTTCTTGATTACTTTGGACGAAAAGGAAGGGTATGATCCAGTAAGAGACGTTCCGGCCAAAGCAGGACAATTGTATGTTGGACGTAGTTCTAATGACGACAATATGGTGTATCCTCGAGAAACCATGACGGGCGAGTACTCTCCTCCGGCAGTACACGAAAGTGTAAAGGAATTGATGCAAAGAAATACACGTATTCCTGCTATTTTCCAACCTTCGTTGCCGCGCGATCCTGATGCATACAAAATCACAGTTCCAATGAACGATAAAGGTATTCCCGTAGACATTGACAACAACAAAGTAGAAACCAATACGGTCGTTGAATGTGTGTATGATGTAGAAACGAAGCAATGGAGTGTGTTACGAACAAGACACGACAAGACTTTTGAGCTCAGAGTCCAGCACCAAGCTCAGTTTGGAAATGATGTATCTGTAGCCGAAGAAATTTGGACGAATATACATGTTCCTGTAACTGAAGAAATGCTGACTTCGTTCATGTCTGCAGACGTAGGAGAGTTGTTGGAAGACGATTACTACCGCGACGATTTGAAACGATCAAGCCGAGTGTTTGACGACGTTTACACTTTCCACAATCGTGTAAAAGACGAACTTTACCGCAAGAACGTAGAAAAGGGCAAGACATTGCTTGAACTAGCAATGGGCCGAGGCGGGGACTTGCCTAGATGGAGACGTACTGAACCATCAAAGGTTGTGGGAATAGACATTTCGTTGGCGAACATCACATCGCCAAAACAAGGAGCGGCAAGCAGATACTTGAACGCCAAGAAGAAGTATCCTTACATGTATTTACCTCCTTCCTTGTTTCTTGAAGGAGATATCACGTTCTACCCTTTGCTTGAACAAAAAGACAAGTATATGCCAATACTTCTGGGAACGGAAACGGCACCAACAGAATACTTGGAACAGTTCAAGGGATTACAAGAATTTGATGTGATAAGTTGTGAATTTGCTATTCATTACGCATGTGAATCAGAAGAAACGTTCCGTAATTTTGCAAAGAATGTTCATAAGTATGGAAAAGAACGATTCTTCGGAACGTGTTTGGACGGTCAGGCAGTATATTCTTTATTGCTTGGAAAGAAGACGCAATTGTTCGGAAACGAGAAGCAGGTAGCTGGAGAATACACGAAGTTGTACGAAGACAAGGAAACATGGACGGACGAATTCGGATTGGGAATGCGAGTTTACCTTGAAAGTTTTGACAAACCTGCAACGGAATACTTGGTTCCGTTCGATAAAGTTGTAGAAATCTTGAAAGAGTACAACTACGTATTGGAGGAAACGCATATGTTCTCGGAACTTTACCAGCAACAGAACAATATCCGATTGACCGAAGACCAGCAAGTATACTCGTTTCTGAACCGCACGTTCTCGTTCAAAAGAGTTGCAAGAGTAGAAAAAGAAGAACCTGAACCTGAACCAATACCTGAAGAAAAGAAGGAAGACGAAGAGAAATCAAAACTTAAACTGAAGAAATCCGAGAAAGAACCTGAACCTGAACCTGTGTTGTTCAATGTAGGAGACGAAACTGGAGGGGAATATTCATGGTTAAGTAATGACGCAAAGAAATCAATTGAAATTGGCGGAGTGACGTATCCTACAGTGACACATTACTACTGTGCAATGGAAGCATTGGAAGCAAAGAATGACGAATACTACAACAAGATCATGAAAGCTAAATCGGCCAAGGCAGCAAAGGCGTATGTGAAGAAACTGGAATTTGACCGAGAAGAATGGGACAAGAAGAAGGAAATTGTAATGGAAAAAGGCGTAAGAGCCAAATTTACCCAGCATCAAGACCTTCGTAAGAAGCTCCTTGAAACGGATACTAAACCATTAGGATACGCGGACGCACGAGACGCTTATTGGGGAATAGGTACAAGTAAGGAAACAGACAAGGCCAAATCTCCATCAAAGTGGCGAGGACAGAACAAGTTGGGAAAGATATTGCAGGATATCAGATCTAAGTTGAAGGAGGAGGCGGTGGGGGAGGCAAGTACTCCATAGAAGGAATGCTTAAAGGACGCTGACTTTCATCGGTTCTTACAGGTAGTGGTGTAAACATATTACGACCTGAAGTGAACTTGGTGGTATCGCGATTTTTGTTATTTATTATGAATGGCGGAGGAGCAGGTGGAGCAGGAAGTAAGTCGCGAGACGAGAATCTTTGGGACATGCGTAACATTTCAATGGTAGGTTGGGGCATGGTGAGTGATCGTTCTTTTCTTGGAGGCGTAGGATTGAAAATAACAGGTTCATCGCCTACATACATGGTTCCTTGATCTGGTTTTTCTTTTGAGATATTGAAAGGATTGGAAATAGTTGTAGGTTCAGAGATTATTGCCTTTGGAGTTCGGCGTCCGATGACGTAAAATGACACACCGCCAACAATCAACAATCCAATGACTGCAATGCCGCTCACGGCTCCTACAACTGGACCTACAATTGATGAATTATCTGGGACTACTGCAGCAGCTAAAGGAACGTAATTTTTACTTTGACTCACAGAGTACGAAGGAGTTATTGTGCCGGTAAATGAGATGGATGTAGTAGAAGTTCCGCTGGAAGAAGCTCCTGAACTCAAAGAAGCGGTTCGGGTTCCAGTTATGGTGCCAGTGCGAGTTGAAGTGTAAGATATAGAGGCAGTTCTAGTTCCTGTATTTGTATCTGTAGGTGTGCCAGAGGACGTAAGTGTTCGAGTAAGAGTGGCAGTATTTGTCCCAGACAAAGAAGCAGGGCGAGTTCCTGTTGCGGTTCCTGAGGAAGTAGCAATTGCGGACCGAGTAGCGGTACCAGTAGAACTAACACTAAGAACGGCAGACCTGCTGCGAGTGTCAGTGGAAGATCCAGTAGAAGTAAGAGTGCGAGTAGCGGTGTCAGTAGGAGACAAAGTATTAGCGACCGAACGAGTAGATGTTCCAGTAGCAGTAGGAGTTCCCGTAGGTAAGGCCCGACTCCGAGTAGTTGTTCCTGTGCTTGTTGGTGTTGGTAAAGCTCTTGAACGTGTAGATGTTCCTGTAGCAGTTGCAGTTCCACTTACCGAAGCAGCGGCTCTTGAGCGTGTAGAAGTTCCAGAATACGTTCCTGTTCCAGTAGTAGTTCCAGTATGAGTAAGAGTACCAGTGCCGGTAGATGTTGCGGTCGGTAAAGCACGACTCCGCGTAGCTGTCCCAGTTCCTGTGGATGTTGGTGTTGGTAATGCCCTTGAACGTGTAGCTGTTCCTGTGCTTGTTCCTGTAGATGTTGGTGTTGGTAATGCCCTTGAACGTGTAGCTGTTCCTGTGCTTGTTCCTGTAGATGTTGGTGTAGGTAAAGCATGACTCCGCGTAGATGTTCCTGTGCTTGTTGAACTTGCAGATGCAGGAGCTCTTGATCTTGTAGCAGTTCCTGTTCCAGTACTTGTTAGTGTTGGTAAAACACGAGTCCGTGTAGCTGTTATAGTGTCAGTAGGCGAAGCAGAAGTTCCGCGAGAACGGGTTATCGTCCCCGTACTCGTAGAAGTCAGTGTTTGCGAGTTTCCTAAACTCAATAAATAAACCAAAATGACGAACAATCTCATTTTCTTTAAGTAAGGAAATTCCGTTTAATTGGTATTATGTAGGTAATGAAAATAGATAATTTGAAAACGTAATAATACCACTAGGCCCTGATGCAGTAACAGTTATACTGTATATATTACCTGTAGAAAGCGGTGTTCCTGTAAATGCAGATTTACCAATAGGTAGGATTTCTTATTATGGGGTATTAAAAACTTCGAAATGAACCTGTAAACTTACAACAATGTTGGTTTGAGTTAAAGGATCATAATTAGTAAATGGCGTTTTAAGAATTAAATATAAATAATATGTTGTGCCACTAAGTAAAGATCCTACATTTATAACTTGTGAAGTTGTGAAATCTTGTGAATATACTTGCATAAATGGACTATCTTGATATATCTGTATATTGTAAGAAGTTACAGGAAGAACATTATCTCCAGAAGGTAATGTTACGAGATTAATACTGATATTATTTGAATCAATAACCGTTACAAATTGATCTGGGAAAGGATTGTCAATATTACTTACTACAGATCTAGATGGACCAACAATAGTTTGTAGATCACCATATGAATCTACACCTTCACAATGCACAGAATAAACTGTTCCTTTTACTGGAGTGAAAAAAACCGTTGATGTATTAAAATAAATAAGGTTATTTTTATAATCAAATCTTTGAAAATTACCAATGTTAGATGTTATAGATTGACTGCCATTATAAAAGATGTAAGTGTTGTAAGTAGCTGCTGGATAATTTGGATTAGGATGACCACCTATAGTATAAACAGAAAACGCGAAACCAGAACCAAATGTATAAAAATCTTGAATTTCTAGTTGTGGAGGTGCTGGAGGGGAATAAGGTTTAGGAATAGTTAATATAAAAGGATTAGACGACTCAGCGCTATCTAAAAATGTTTTTGTTGTATCTTTAGCAGTTATATATGCATTGTAAGTTCCAAACGGGAGAGATTGTGTATTAATAGGACTTGTAGGTCCATAAAACCCGTAAGAATCACATCTAATGAAATACAAATTTGCATATGAAACAGTGTTAAAAGAAATATCGTATCCTATATTTTTCCCAATAACATAACTAGTTATTGAAGGTATATCTAGAGTGGTTGTGAAACTAGAAGTAGGGCCGTAAATTTGTATAGTATCGGAAGCTACTATATAAGGATTATATGTACTTGCAGGACTTAATGATAGAACTGAAACAGGACTAGATGTAATAGTTTCATTAGTGACAGATTTTATATTTATGTTATTTATTTCAATGTATCCTGTAGAATAAGTTACCATTGGTATATCGATAAGCCAATCTGTATAGTTTGTATGTGTAACGTTCATATCAAACACAATATTGTCGTCTACTTTCCAATATATGTGAGTAGAAATTACATAAATGACAAAATTACTATTATAAGATCCAGCTGCTCTAAAAGTAGTCCCGTTATCTGTACTGTATTCAGGTATACCATAAGAGTTTAGTCTTATTTGGAAATAATAAGTGTCTCCATAAGTTATTAGACCAACATTTACATAATTACCGGTGTATAAACTTGTTAAATGAGCTACATTGAACGAAAAATATACATCATTATTAATTGTTGAAAATGATTCTTTTGACTGAACATAATCTGAAGACCCTTGTAAAATAACATCAGATGATGAAACTATAGTTGGGTTACCAACAAGTTTACGTAATATAAAACTAACCGAAGGGTTCGTCAAAAATAAAGTGTATGAACTTACATTTGGAAGAGTGTTAAAGTAAATAAGACCACTGTTGTTTGTGGGAGTTATATTTAAAATATAAGGAGAATAAGTTGGATATGTTCCAAAATTATAAGAAACTGTTGCACTATCTGGATAAGTATTTGTAGTATCTTGTGCCGTAAGTTCAACGTTATAAAGCGTTCCTGAAACTAAATTTGAAATAGTTACTGGACTGCTTGTTGCATAAATAACAGTGTTTTTGTACTTTAATTTATATCGATTTGCATCTTGGATAGTATTAAAATAAATAATTAAACTTGTTGAATCAGGGTAACATTTGGTATATGAAGGAGTAGATAATCCACTTTTTAATGAAGTAATATTTCCTTGAGCGTTTCCTTGTCCATCTGAAGTATTTACTTGAAAACTATATGAAGTAGCATATGCTAAAGCAATATTTGTAAATACATTTGTAGACGATGTATATGAATGCGTAGTTGTATCTGGATATGTAAC
>Ga0007816_1000182_pt1 | contig 18661 bp, 19 predicted proteins | sample CryBogCBE27Jul09_FD_71213 | JGI IMG/M metagenome (GOLD analysis project Ga0007816, IMG submission 71213) | Freshwater microbial communities from Crystal Bog, Wisconsin, USA - CBE27Jul09 | ecosystem: Environmental > Aquatic > Freshwater > Lake | place: Crystal Bog, Wisconsin, USA | collected...
CCAACATGGCCGAAGCGGTCGCCGCCACCGGTGCCACGGCGTCCTTCGTCGTCGTGCCTCCAGCAGGAGCCTGCGCTGCGATTCTCGAGGCCGCCCAAGCCGGGATTGAGTTCATTGTCTGCATCACTGAGGGCATCCCTGCCCAAGATGAGGCGCTCACCTACGCCCGCTTGGTCCAAGAATTCCCCGGCACCCGCCTCCTCGGCCCGAACTGCCCCGGCATCATCTCCCCTGGAAAGTGCAACATCGGCATCACCTCCGGTGACATCGCCCTCCCTGGCGGTCCCGTTGGCATCGTGAGTCGGTCAGGAACGTTGACCTACCAAGCCCTCTACGAGCTCTCGAGCCAGGGCGTTGGCCAGACCACCTGCGTCGGCATCGGTGGCGACCCCGTCCCGGGAACGAACTTCATCGACTGCTTGGCGGCATTCGAGGCAGACCCAGACACCAAGGCCATCATGATGATCGGAGAAATTGGTGGTTCTGAAGAAGAGCGCGCTGCAGCGTTCATCGCCGACTACGTCACCAAGCCCGTCGTGTCCTACGTCGCTGGCGTTACCGCCCCTCCTGGGCGCAAGATGGGCCATGCCGGTGCCATCATCTCAGGCAGCCAAGGCACCGCGCAGGCCAAGATGGACGCGCTGCGAGCTGCTGGCGTGACGATCGCCCTCAACCCGACTGAGGCCGGCAACGCAATGATCGAGGTTGTGAAGAACCTGAAGTGACGACCGCTGCCGGCTCACTCCTCATGCCAACCGGCGAGGACTGAGCCGGTGCGCGTCGCCGTGCTCGTCTCTGGGGCGGGAACCATCATGGAAGCCATGGTGGCTGCTGGTGTGCCCATTGGCCTCGTTGGGGCCGATCGACCCTGTCGCGGCCTCGACGTGGCCGCAGCGCTCGGCCTCTCGACGGTGTTGGTGGACCGGGCAGGGTTCGGTGGGTTCACCGCATCGTTCGATCGAGTGGCCTACTCCTCGGCGTTGGCAGACGTGCTCACCGAATCAACGAGCGACCTCGTCGCCATGGCGGGATTCGGGACCATCCTCACGGCCGAGTTCCACGCGGCGTTCCCTGGGCGGGTGCTCAACACCCACCCCTCGCTCCTCCCGGCGTTCAAGGGGTGGCATGCCGTTGCCGATGCGTTGGCCGCAGGGGTGACCGAGACGGGTTGCACGGTGCACATCGCCACCGAAGCGCTCGATGAGGGGCCGATCCTCGCTCAGCGCGCCGTTACCGTGATGCCGGGCGATGACCCCGCCACCCTGCAAGAACGCATCAAGGATGTAGAGCGCGTGCTCTACCCAGCAACCATTCTCACGGTGCTCGACCGACTCGAGCAGAACCTGCCCCTCGAGGGCCTAAACGAAAAGCGAGCGATCTGACGTGCGAGTACTCCTCTCGGTATACGACAAGACCGGGCTGTTGCCCTTGGCCGAGGGACTCGTGGCGCTCGGTGTCGACCTGATTGCGAGTGGGAACACCTCGGCGGCGCTCACCGCTGCAGGGATTCCCCACAGCGACGTCACCTCGGTGACAGGGAGCGCCGAGATGCTCGGTGGTCGGGTGAAGACCCTGCACCCGAAGATCCACGGCGGCATTCTGGCCGATCGGTCCAAGCAGGACCACGTCGACGATTTGGAGCGCCACGAGATCACCCCGATCGATCTCGTGGTCTGCAACCTCTACCCCTTCTCCTCAGATCCGAGCATCGAGCTCATCGACGTCGGCGGCCCGACGATGGTGCGCGCCGCAGCCAAGAACTGGGCCCACGTCGGCATCGTGGTCGATCCTGCTGACTACGACGTCGTCCTCGCTGAACTGCGCGACGCTGGAACGCTGTCGGATGGCACGCGCCGCCGCTTGGCCCGAGCAGCCTTCGCCCACACGGCGGCCTACGACGCTGCCATCGTTGCGTGGTTCGACGCTGAGGGCCCCGAAGAGGACCGGGAGCTGCCACCCACCATCCACCTCGCGCTCACCCGAGCCCAAATCGCTCGGTACGGTGAGAACCCCCACCAGCGCGGTGCTCGCTACCGAATTGACGGTGCAGCTCCGAGTTTCTGGGACAGCGTGACCCAGCACAGCGGGACGGGACTCAGCTACTTGAACCTCTTCGACGCCGATGCTGCCTGGCGCCTCGTGCACGAACTGGCCGCCGATAGCGGTACCACTGCCGTGGCGATCATCAAGCACGCGAACCCCTGTGGTGCTGCCGTCCGTACTGACCTCGTGGGCGCCTTCGACGCTGCGCTCGCCTGTGACCCGGTGTCGGCGTTCGGCGGCATCATTGCGCTGTCGGGTGAAGTCACCGAGGCAGTGGCCGCCGCCATTGCAGAGGGCCCCCAAGCCGACGTCATCATCGCCCCGTCCTACGCGCCGGGGACGATTGCCACGCTGCAGGCTCGTCGTAAGGCCACGCGCCTGCTCGAGGCGCCAGCGCCTGAGGCCATCTCGGTCCAGTACCGGTCGATGGGGTCGACGATGCTCGTCCAGAGTGCCGATGACTTCCTCGCGACACCAGAGACGTGGACCGTCGTGACTGAGCGGCAGCCAACGGAGGCTGAGTGGGTGGATCTCAAATTGGCGTGGCGAGTGTGCGGTCGGACGACCTCCAACGCCATCGTGATCGCCAAGGACGGAACCGCAGCGGGAATTGGCGCCGGCCAGCAGTCCCGGGTGGTGTCAGCTGGCATTGCCGTCACGAAGGCGGGACCGCTGGCAGTCGGTGGTGCTGGGGCCTCCGATGCCTTCTTCCCCTTCCCCGATGGCCTTGAAGCGCTGACCGCCGCCGGGGTGTCCGCCGTGGTGCAACCTGGAGGGTCAATTCGTGACGAGGCGGTGATCGCTGCCGCCAATGCCGCAGGGATCGCCATGGTCCTCACCGGCGAGCGTCACTTCCGCCACTAAGCCGAAAGAGAGGGAACACCATGGCCATCCTGCTCGATGGAGAACGCCTGAGTCAGCGCATGAAGATGGAGTTCGGCGACCGAGTCGCTCGCCTGCACGCCGTTGGCCGAACGGTGGGCTTGGCGACCGTGCTCGTCGGTGACGACGGCCCGTCGGCGAAGTACGTGGCGATGAAGCACGCGGATTGTGCTGCGATCGGCATCGAGTCCATTGGACGAACCCTTCCAGCCACCGCAACCCAGCGAGACGTCGAAGCGGTGGTCGACGAACTGAACGCTGATCCGGCGGTGCATGCGATCTTGGTGCAGCTCCCGTTGCCGGCGGGGATGAACGAAGAAGAAGTCCTCCTCCGGATTGACCCCCGGAAGGACGCCGATGGCCTGCACCCGGTCAACCTCGGAAAGATGTTGCTCGGAGCCCCGGGGCCACTCCCTTGCACGCCGGTAGGGATCATTGAACTCTTGGCGGCCTATGAGGTGCCCGTTGAGGGGCGTCACGTCGTCATCGTCGGCCGTGGCACCACGATTGGTCGTCCACTCAGCGTGCTGCTGAGCTCGAGGCGCCCAGGCTGCAACGCCGCAGTGACCCAAGTCCACACCGGTGTCGCAAGTATCGGGGACTACACCCGTCAGGCCGACGTCATCATCGCCGCTGCTGGCAGCGCAGGGTTGATCACCCCCGAGATGGTGAAGCCCGGAGCCGCAGTCGTTGGTGCAGGAACGAGTTGGAACGGCACTAAGTTGCTGTCCGATGTTCGCGAGGACGTGGCCGAGGTGGCGGGTTGGATGACCCCTCGCATCGGTGGGGTTGGACCGATGACCCGAGCGATGCTCCTCAAGAATGCGGTCTTAGCAGGGGAGCGTGCACAGTGACGACGAAGGATGCAATGGGTCGGGAGTTCGATGAGCGCCCATGGGGCACGTACCTCGTGCTCGATGATGAGGCGTCAGACCACAAGGTCAAGCGCATCGTGGTGTTCCCGGGCAAGCGCCTGAGCTACCAGCGCCACGCCAAGCGTGCCGAGCACTGGTTCGTGGTGGCCGGCACCGCCAAGGTCACCCTCGATGGTGTTGACCGGACGGTGACCGCCGGCGAAGCGATCGACATCTCGATCGGCACGGCGCATCGCATCGAGAACATCGGCACTGACAACGTGGTGTTCGTAGAGGTCCAGCACGGGACCTACTTCGGAGAAGACGACATCGTGCGACTCGAAGACGACTACGGCCGCAACTAATGACTCGGATCGATGCGCTGCTCGCTGCGGGGCAGACCACGTCGTTCGAGTTCTTCCCGCCCAAGAGTGAAGCCGAGCGCGCCACCCTCGAGAAGACGATCGCCAACTTAGAACCGCTCCGTCCATCGTTCGTCTCGGTGACCTACCGCGGCGGACGTGAATCTCGCCAGCGCACTTACGACCTCGTCACCGCAATGGCTGATCGGGGCATCTTCACCCCCATGGCGCATCTCATCTGCGTGGCCCACACCCGAGCGGAACTCGTGGAGATCCTTGAGTCCTACCTCGCCTCGGGCATCGTCAACCTCATGGCACTCGGTGGCGATGCGCCCACTCATCCTGATGCGATCACCGGGGAGTTGACCTACGCCAGCGAACTCGTGGCGCTCGCCCGCAGTGTCGGTGCGTTCTCGATTGGCGTGGCCGCTCACCCTGACGGTCACCCTCGCTCTCGGTCGATGACCGCCGATCGTGACCGTCTCGCTGAGAAGCTCTCCATGGCCGACTTCGCGGTGACCCAGATGCTCTTCGAAGCCGATCGGTGGAGTGCCCTCGTCGAGGATCTCCATGAGCGCGGCGTCGACAAGCCAGTGCTCCCGGGCATCATGCCGGTGACAACCCTCGGCGCCGTGGATCGCATGGCGCAGATGGGATCAGTGGTGCCGACCTGGCTCGTTGAGCGGCTCCAGCGGGCCCACGCCGAAGGTGGCGATGCCGCGGTGCGAGCAGCGGGAATCGACCTCGCCACCGATCTGTGCTCCGAGCTCCTGCAACGCGGCGTTCCCGGTTTGCACTTCTACACACTCAACCTGTCGACAGCCACGAGAGAGATCACGGAGCGGCTGGCCACGCGGTAGTCCCGGTCTTCTGGAGCCCCCTCGGACCCGGCGTAGAATGCCCCTATGGCTGAAAAGATCACGATGGGCGCCGACGGCACCCTGTACGTTCCAGAAATCCCCATCATCCCCTTCATCGAAGGTGACGGCACGGGCGTCGACATTTGGCCGGCGGCCAAGTTGGTCTTGGACGCTGCTGCGAAGAAGTACGGCAAGACCGTCGAGTGGAAAGAAGTCCTCGCCGGCGAGAAGGCGTTCAACGAGACCGGCAACTGGTTGCCCGATGAGACCGTCGAGGCGTTCCGCGACCACTTGATCGGCATCAAGGGGCCCCTCACCACGCCCATTGGCGGCGGCATCCGCTCGCTCAACGTGGCGCTGCGCCAGCTCCTCGACCTCTACGTGTGCTTGCGCCCGGTGCGCTGGTTCACCGGTGTGCCCTCTCCAGTGCTCCACCCAGAAGCAGTGGACATGGTGATCTTCCGCGAGAACACTGAGGACATCTACGCCGGCATGGAGGCCGAAGCCGGCACCCCCGAGGTCGAGAAGCTGCGTCGCTTCTTGGCTGACGAGATGGGCTGGAACGTTCGTGAGGGCTCAGGAATCGGCATCAAGCCCATCTCGGAGATGGGTTCGAAGCGTCTCATCCGAGCCGCCATTCAGTACGCACTCGAGATGGGCCGTGAGTCGGTCACCATTGTCCACAAGGGCAACATCCAGAAGTACACCGAAGGTGCCTTCATGAAGTGGGGCTACGAGCTCGTCCGTGAAGAGTTCGCCGATGTGGCGGTTGGTTGGGATGACTGTGGTGGCAAGCCCGGGTCCAAGGTCCTCGTGAAGGACTCCATTGCCGACATCACGCTGCAGCAGGTCCTCACCCGTCCGGCTGAGTTCGACGTGATCGCCACCACCAACTTGAACGGTGACTACCTCTCCGACGCCTTGGCTGCCCAAGTCGGCGGTATTGGCATCGCTCCTGGTGGCAACATCAACTACGTCACCGGCCATGGAATCTTCGAAGCCACCCACGGCACGGCACCGAAGTACGCCGGCCAAGACAAGGTCAACCCCGGTTCCGTGCTTCTGTCGGGCGTCATGATGTTCGAGCACCTCGGTTGGACTGACGCTGCCAAGGACATCATCACCGCCCTCGAGGCGACGATCGCCGACAAAGTCGTGACCTACGACTTCGCCCGCTTGATGGAGGGCGCCACCGAGGTCAAGTGCTCCGAATTCGCGAGCGCCATCGTCGACCGCCTCTAACCTCCTCGCAGTACCTAACACCCACCCCCAACACGAACAAGGAATCTCCATGGCCAAGTCACCCCTGCATGTCACCGTCACCGGCGCCGCTGGTCAGATCGGCTACCAGCTCCTCTTCCGCATCGCCAGCGGCCAGCTCCTCGGTGCGGATCAGCCCGTCGTGCTCCGCTTGCTCGAGATCGAGCCAGCGATGAAGGCACTCGAAGGCGTGGTCATGGAACTCGACGACTGTGCGTTCCCGCTACTCGCTGGTATCGAGGCCACCTCAAACCTCGACACGGCGTTCACCAACACCTCATGGGCGCTGCTCGTTGGCTCGATCCCGCGCAAGGCGGGCATGGAACGAGGCGACCTGCTCAGCGTCAACGGCGGCATCTTCAAGCCCCAAGGCGAAGCGATCGCCAAGAACGCGGCGAGCGACGTGCGCGTCCTCGTGGTCGGCAACCCTTGCAACACCAACTGCCTGATCGCTCGGAGCAACGCTCCTGAGGTGCCAGCAGACCGCTGGTTCGCCATGACCCGCCTCGACCAGAACCGGGCGCAAACCCAGCTGGCCAAGAAGGCTGGCGTGTCCGTTGCCGACGTCAAGCAGATTGCGATCTGGGGCAACCACTCCGCCACGCAGTTCCCCGACTTCGCCAATTCCACGATTGGTGGCCAGCCCACGACGTCGGTCATCACTGACCAGGCATGGCTCGAGGGTGACTTCATCACCACCGTGCAGAAGCGTGGTGCCGCCATCATTGAGGCTCGTGGATCCTCCTCTGCAGCATCTGCTGCCAACGCTGCGATCGACACCGTGGTGGGTCTTCGCACCAAGACCGCTCCTGGTGACTCGGTGTCGGTGGCCGTGTGCTCAAACGGTGAGTACGGCGTCCCCGCCGGTCTCCAGTTCGGTTACCCGGTCATCGCTGACGGCGAGGGCGGCTGGTCGGTTCTCGAGGGCCTCGAGCACGACGAGTTCGCCAAGGGTCGCGTTCAAGCCACTACCGACGAGCTCCTCGGCGAGCGTGATGATGTGAAGGCGCTCGGTCTGATCGGCTGACGCTCGAGCACCGACGGTTCTGCGGGCCACCGGGTGAGCGACTGATCGCTCGAACGGTGGCCTCGTCGCGAGGTGCTGCACCTCGCAGCGATCGCCAACTGCTCGTCGCACACGTCGCCGGCGATCCACCGAACCCACAGCGCACAGGCACGGTGGCAATTGCTGTGGGGAATAGGCTGCAGTTGTGCCCAATTCCCAAGGAGGAAGACGGTCGATGACTCCTTCCCCAGGCGACGCTGGACGCCCTAGAAGTGCGACCTACCTCGCCATCTTGCACGCGGCAATGGCCGACATGGAAGAAACCGGTGAAGCATCGGTGCGCGTCGCTCGAATCCTCGAGGAGTCCGAGAGCTCCTACGGCTCGATCTACCACCACTTCGGAAGTCGGGAGGGCCTCGTCCAAGCAGCACTGGTCGAACGCTACGTCGCAACCTTGTCGTTGGGGCTCGAGGAGTTCAGGGCAGCGGTAGAGGCTGCGACCACGGTGGACGATGTCGTTGCTCTCGTGATCAGTGAAGTTGAGCGCTGCGGCTCGAGTGAACCCTCCAAAAACCGCCACCGCCGCATCAACGCACTCGGTGCAGCGGTGTACCGCCCAGAGGTCTTGGCCGAGATCGCTCGGCATCAGAGTGCGCACTACGACAACGTGGCGGGTGCCTTGGCGATCCTGCAGGACCGCGGCCTCATCGATGCGTCCGTCAGCCTCAGAGCCTTCAGCTCGTGGTTCCTCGGTCTCGTGCTCTCTCGGTTCTTCGCGGAGATCGACGAACCGAGCAACCTCGACGCGTGGTCATCGCAGACCGTCGATGCGACGCTCACCGTCCTCGGACTCCCACCGCGGCGCGTGCCCTAGAGGCGAACGACCGCAGCTGCGGCGAGCTCGAAGAGGTTGGTGCGCAGGTCACCGTGCCCCATCCACCCCCGCTCATCCCACTGCGCTCCGGCCAAAGTGTCACCGGCGTAGAGGAGTTGCGCGAAGGAGATGCCCCGGTACCTGGCGACCGCCATGAACGCAGACGCCTCCATGTCGACCGCAATGCACCCCTCTGCCCGGCGCCGGTCGACGCGGTCTCGAGTCTCTCGGTAGATGGCATCGGTCGTCCAGGCTCGCCCCGTCACGAAGGGAATCGACCGCTCAGCGAGCAGCGTTGCGAGCACGGCAACCCCGTGAGGATCGGCGTCAATCGTGCGAGAGGGGGCGGCGTAGTGGAACGAGGTCCCCTCGTCGCGAAGTGCCGACTCCACCACAATGGGGTGACCGAGCGTCAGGTCCTCAATGAGGGCTCCTGCGCCACCCACGGCCACAACCCTCGTCGTGCCGAGGGCGATCATCTCCTCGAGGAGCGCTGCGGCGAGGGGCGCCCCGACGCCAGGGTGGACGACGTTGATGGTGGCCCCATCGACGTCCATGGCGTAGATGGGATTCACGCCGACCTCTGAGGACAACTCGCTCACCTTGGTGATGCGACCCGATGCTGCGAGCGAGGAGAGGACGTCTTGGAAGAAGCAGAGCACGGTCCGAGGCGGCAGCCCGCGATCACTGAAGATCAACGAGGGTTCGAGGACACCGGGTGCTCCTCGGTCATCTTCGGCCAGGGGGAGCTCCTCAAACCTCATGGGGCGACGCGGCTGAGCACTGAGGCGAAGAGGTTCTGTGCCCGTGCGAGGAGGGCAGCATCGCCACTGATCTTGGTGCGCCCTTCAGCGATGGCACGAGCGGGGCTGAGCGAACCTGCATCGAGCGCTGCGGCGGTTGCCGCGTCGACGCTCACGGTCACCGCAGCACCAGCGAGATCCCCCTCGGTCGTGACCTCAACCGCTGAGGGGGTGATGGTGAGGAAGCGCGGTGCGCCATCCCCCCGTGGATCAACGGTGGCCACAACGAGCGATGCGGCACCGCCGAGAAGGGCCACCGCTGCGGTGGATTCCTCCTCGGTCAGTGCCGCACCTGCACGGTTGACTGCGTCGAGGTTCACGAAGACCTAGGGGCGATGCGCTGCGGCCTCGTCAGCCGTGCGCTTCTTGCGACCTGAGATCTTCCGGCCAAGCCACGCCACCGGGTCGTAGTGGGCGTCGACGACGCGCTCTTTCAACGGGATGATGGCGTTGTCGGTGATCTTGATGTGCTCAGGGCACACCTCAGTGCAGCACTTCGTGATGTTGCACAGGCCGAGGCCCATCTTCTCCCGCACGAGTTCACGACGGTCGTTGGTGTCCATGGGGTGCATCTCGAGTTCGGCGTAGCGAATGAAGAATCGAGGCCCTGCGTACTTGGGCTTGTTCTCCTCGTGGTCGCGAATCACGTGGCAGACGTTCTGGCACATGAAGCACTCAATGCACTTACGGAACTCCTGGCCACGCTCGACGTCCGCTTGCTGCATGCGGAAGCCGTCGGCAGGGACGGTGCCCGGGTTGAAGGCGGGAACGCGCTTGGCCTGCTCGAAGTTGAAGCTGACATCGGTGACGAGGTCGCGAATGATGGGGAAGGTCCGCATGGGCGTCACGGTGACGGGGCCCTCGGGGAGCTGGTCCATTCGCGTCATGCACATGAGGCGGGGCATACCGTTGATCTCTGCCGAGCAGGACCCACACTTTCCGGCTTTGCAGTTCCAGCGACAAGCCAGATCAGGGATCTGGGTCGCCTGGAGGCGGTGGATGACGTCCAAGACGACTTCGCCCTCTTGGGCCTCAATCGTGTAGTCGACGAGTTCGCCGCCGTCTTGGTCGCCGCGCCACAGGCGCATCGTCACATCAGCCATTACTTCGCCTCCTCGAACAGAGCCTTCAGCTCTTCGGGCATTTCAGGGATGGGTTGGGGGTCAACCTTGACCGGTCCACGGACACCGGTTGCTCCGGGCTGGGAAAGGACCATGTTGACCTTGCCGAGCTCTGGGTCAGCCTTCGGGAAGTCATCGCGGGTGTGCCCGCCACGACTCTCCTTTCGGTGGGTGGCACCGAGGGCCACGCACGTCGACACCGTCAGCATCGCACCGAGGTCCGTGGCGAGGTTCCACGCCGGGTTGTAGATCCGGCCGCCCTTGACGGCGACGTTGGCAGCTCGGTCCTTCAGGACTTCGAGTTGCTCCAGCGCCTCGTCGATCTCAGCGCCGGTGCGGATGATGCCGACGTTGGCCTGCATGAGCTCCTGCAAGTCGTGCTGGATGTCGTAGGGGTTCTCGCCGGACTCACGGGAGAACGGCTCGAGGGCTTCGGCGATGACTGCGTCCACTTCAGCTTGGCTGAAGGTCGGCTCGCCCGATGCACCTTCGATGAAGTCGGCTGCACCCATGCCGGCCCGGCGGCCGAAGACGATGAGGTCGGAGAGGGAGTTGCCGCCGAGACGGTTGGAGCCGTGCATACCACCGGCGACTTCACCAGCGGCGAAGAGGCCGGGGATTGCCGTCGCAGCAGTATCGGCATCGACTCGCACGCCACCCATGATGTAGTGCAGCGTCGGGCCAACTTCCATCGGGGTGGTCGTGATGTCCACACCAGCGAGTTCCATGAACTGGTGGTACATCGACGGGAGGCGGCGACGGATGAACTCGGCGCTGCGCCGGGTCGCGATGTCTAAGAACACGCCTCCGTGCGGGCTACCACGGCCAGCCTTCACCTCGGCGTTGATCGAGCGAGCGACTTCGTCGCGGGGGAGGAGTTCTGGTGGGCGGCGACCTGCGGTGTGGTCGTCGTACCACTTGTCGGCTTCTTCCTCGGATTCAGCCGTCTCGGCCCGGAACATATCGGCCACGTAGTCGAACATGAAGCGCTTGCCCTCGCTGTTGCGGAGCACGCCACCGTCACCACGGACACCTTCGGTGACGAGGATGCCGCGCACCGACAGCGGCCACACCATGCCCGTCGGGTGGAACTGGACGCACTCCATGTCGATGAGCTCAGCACCGGCCCACAGCGCCATGGCGTGGCCGTCACCGGTGCCTTCCCACGAGTTCGAGGTGTACTTCCAGGACTTTCCCACGCCACCAGACGCCAAGATCACGGCCTTGGCGGCGAAGGTGATGAACTCACCCGTTGGACGCCAGTAGCCAACCGCTCCAGCGATGCGACCGTTGTCGTCGCGGAGCAGGCGGAGGATCTTGCACTCCATGAAGACGTCGATGTCCATCGACACGGCCTTCTGCTGCAGCGTGCGGATGAGCTCCAGGCCGGTGCGGTCGCCCACGTGGGCGAGGCGGGCGTAGCGGTGACCACCGAAGTCACGCTGGAGGATCTTGCCGTCCTTGGTGCGGTCGAAGAGTGCACCCCAGGCCTCGAGCTCGAGGACTCGGTCGGGCGACTCTTGGGCGTGCAACTGCGCCATGCGCCAGTTGTTGAGCATCTTGCCGCCGCGCATGGTGTCTCGGAAGTGGACCTTCCAGTTGTCCTCTTCGTAGACGTTGCCCATCGCAGCAGCGACGCCGCCTTCGGCCATGACGGTGTGGGCCTTTCCGAGGAGGGACTTACACACGAGTGCGACCTTGAGGCCACGCTCCTTGGCTTCGATGGCGGCCCGGAGGCCAGCGCCACCTGCGCCGATGATGATGACGTCGTAACTGTGGTGTTCGGTTGTAGCCATGGGTTCAGATTCCTTTTCGGCTCGACCTAGAAGATCTTGATGTCGGTGATGGCGCCGCTCGCGGCCAGACGCACGTAGACGTCGGAGAGGGCCACGACGATGAGGCTGGCCCAGGCGAACTGCATGTGGCGAGCGTTGAGTGGCGTCACGAACTTCCAGAGCTTGTGGCGAATGGGGTGCTTGGAGAAACTCCGCACCTGACCACCGCAGAGGTGGCGGCAGGCGTGGCAGCTGAGCGAGTAGAGCCAGAGCAGCGAGGCATTGGCGCAGAGCACCAAGGTGCCGATGCTCATGTGGACGCCACCAACGGGCCACATGAAGGCTTCGACGGCGTCAATGGTCAACAGCACGTTGAACACGAGTCCGGCGTAGAAGAAGTAGCGGTGGATGTTCTGCAGGATGAGCGGGGCCTTGGTTTCACCGCTGTAGCTCGAGTGCGCGTCTTGGACCGCGCAGGCAACCGGCGAGCGCCAGAAGGAGCGGTAGTAGGCCTTGCGGTAGTAGTAGCAGGTCATTCGGAATCCCAGCGGGAACACCAAGATGATGAGCGCAGGGGAGATTCGCCACCAGTCGAACAACGGCGAACCGGTGTTCCCAGCTGCCTTGCAGACGTGGCCGAGGCACGGGGAGTAGAAGGGGGAAATCAAGTTGTGCTCCACCAGGAAGAAGTTGTGGTCACCAAAGAAGGCCGCCCACGTGGCGTAGACCACGAATGCAGACAGACCGGCAACCGTTACCGCCGGAAGCTTCCACCACTTGTCGGTTCGGAGGGTGGCAACATCTGGGCCACCTCGTCGTCCACCGAGGCTGACCTCGGTCCTCGTTGCGTCGTCGACAGCCACGGGTCTCCTCTCTGTCGACCTCGGGTGAGGTCGTGATTTCGTTCGCAAGCCTCCGCCAATCTAGTGCCGGATTGGAAGGGTCGTTCAGAAGGTCGTCACCGGTTGTTTCCCCGTCTGCAACTGCCTGACCGATGACCTCTAGGCTCCAACCATGCCGAGTTCACCTGCGCCAGTTTCGACCGATCCGACCACCTTGCCCGCAACGCTCGGGGCCCTCCGGAGTTCTGGTTGGACCTCGGTCAGCGTGGCTGAAGAACTTCGCCGCAACGCGGTTGCCAAAATCGCTGCCGGCGAGCCACTCGTGACGGGAGTGATGGGCTACGAGCACACCGTGATCCCCCAGCTCGAGACCGCGATCTTGGCCGGGCACGACGTCATCTTGCTCGGCGAGCGCGGCCAAGCCAAGACCCGACTCATCCGATCGATGGTGGCCCTCCTCGACGAGTGGATTCCCGTGGTCGCTGGCTCGGAGATCAACGACGACCCCTACCACCCCGTCTCTCGCCACGCGAAGAACCTCGTTGCTGAGATGGGTGACGAGACGCCGATCACCTGGCTGCACCGCGAGGATCGCTACGGCGAGAAGTTGGCCACGCCCGACACCTCAATTGCTGACCTCATTGGCGAGGTCGACCCCATCAAGGTTGCCGAAGGTCGCTACCTCTCCGATGAACTCACCGTGCACTACGGCCTCGTTCCTCGAGTCAACCGCGGCATCTTCGCCATCAACGAACTCCCCGACCTCGCCGAGCGCATTCAGGTCGGCCTCTTGAACGTGCTCGAAGAGCGAGACATCCAGATTCGTGGCCACCGCATTCGATTGCCGCTCGACCTGGTGCTCGTCGCCTCGGCCAACCCTGAGGACTACACGAACCGTGGACGCATCATTACGCCGCTGAAGGACCGATTCGGCGCCCAGATTCGCACGCACTACCCGAGGGAGACTGCCCTCGAAGTGCAGATCATGCAGCAAGAGGCTTCCGTTGACACCGGCAACCTCCCGACGATCGTTCCGGACTACCTCGCTGAGATCGTGGCGGAGTTCAGTCAACTGGCCCGGCGCAGCACGGCGATCAACCAGCGGTCAGGCGTCTCGGTCCGCTTGACCGTCGCCAACTACGAATCCGTCATCGCGAATGCCTACCGACGGGCGCTGCGCCTCGGTGACCAGGTCGTGGTGCCGCGACCGAGTGACCTCGCCGCCATGGTGACCTCGACCCAAGGCAAAATCGAACTCGAAGCCCTCGAAGATGGTCTCGAGAGTGAACTCGTCGCACAACTCGCGGCCATGGCCACGCTGCAGGTGTTCCGTCGCCGGGTAGTCCTCGATGACTCGGCTGAACTCGTGGAATCGGTCACCGAGGAGACGGTGATCCACGCTGGTGAAGATCTGCCGGCATCGATCTACCTCGAAACCCTCGCTGACCTCCCGCTGTTCGAGCCGCCGACCCGCGCAATCGCTGGAGCGAGTGCTGGTCCCGAAGAGATGGCAGCAGCGCTCGAGTTCCTCCTCGATGGCCTGCACCTGACCAAGCGCCTCAACAAGGACGCGTCGGGCGCTCGTGCCCTCTACCGCCAGCGGCGCCGGTAAGCCATGGACGCCGAGTACGTCTACCGACCCTGGGATGGGAGTCAAGAGTTCACTGAGGTGGACGCTGATGGTCTCTTGGCGGCACTCGCTGATGACCTGCTCGAGAACGGTGACGTCGAAGAGGCCCTCGAGCGACTGCTCCGCCAGGGCTTCGAGAAGCCCGATGGGGAACAGGTCCGAGGACTGCGAGACATCTTGGAAGAGGTGCGTCAGCGTCGACGGGAACTGGAAGAACGCGGCGATCCTGATGGGCAGTTCGCGCAGTACGCCGATCAACTGAAGGCCATCGAGGCCCTCGAGCGCGCTGCGATTGACGAACTCGACACCGAGGCGCTCGAATCCGGTGACGATCGGCGAATCGATGTCACGAGCGAGGTCACTGCCGAGCGACGGATGGCGCTCGATCTCCTCCCCGGCGACGTGCCGGGCCGGATTCAGTCCATGCAGCACTACGACTTCGTGTCGACCGAGGCTCGAGAGCAGTTCGAGCAGATGGTGGAAGAACTCCGCAAAGACATCACCGACACCTACTTCCAGGGTATGGCCGATGCGCTCGGATCGATGGATGATGAAGCGCTCGGCCGAATGCGAGATGCGCTCGACAGCTTGAACGAGCTCCTCGAGATGCGGGCCGACGGCAAGGACACCGACGAGGCCTTCAGCGAGTTCATGGAAGAGTTCGGTGACCTCTTCCCCGGGGCAGAGAACCTCGACGACCTCCTCGAGCAACTGGCGAGCCGGATGGCAGCAGCACAAGCCATGTGGAACTCCATGAGTCCCGAGCAGCGAGCACACCTCTCCTCGCTCATGAGCTCACTCATGGACAACGCTGATCTCAACTGGCAGATGGACCGCCTCAGTCGAAACTTAGAGCGAGCCTTTCCCGATGCTGGTTGGGACCGCGCGCACCAGATGCGGGGTATGGGGCAGATGTCGATGGCGGAGGCCACCGACGTGGCCAGCCAACTGAACGAACTCGGCCGCCTCGAAGAAATGCTCGAGCGTCGGGTCACCCCGTCGATGTTGTCCGAGCTCGACATTGAGTCCATCCGTCGGAACCTCTCCGATGACGCCGCTCGCCACCTCGAGCAGCTGTCGAAGTTGGCCAAGACCATGCAAGACGCCGGGGTGCTCAAGAACACCGGCGGCAAGCTCGAACTCACGGCCCAGGGCATTCGTGCCCTCGGCCGACAAGCCCTCGCCGACCTCTTCGACCAAATCCGTGGTGGTGACCTCGGCGACCACCAGTCCACCCTGATTGGCACCGGTCACGACCGTGAAGAGACCACCAAGCCCTATGAGTTCGGCGATCCCATGAACTTGGATCTGTCGGCCACCGTCCACAACGCGGTCCGGCGATCGGGGCGGGGGACACCCGTCCGCCTCTCGCCCGATGACTTTGAAGTGGTGGAGAACGAAGCGCTCACTCGGTCGGCCACGGTGCTGTGCCTCGACCTCTCGCTCTCGATGGGGATGCGCGGGAACTTCGTCCCAGCGAAGCGTCTGGCGATGGCCCTCAGTCAGCTGGTGTCGATGAAGTTTCCGCGGGACTACTTCGCCATCGTGGGCTTCTCGCTCTTGGCTTATGAGCTGAAGCCCGAAGACGTGGCCACTTTGGCCCTCGACGACAATCAGTACGGCACGAATCTCCAACACGCCCTCATGCTCAGTCGAAAGCTGCTGGCCAAGGAGCGGGGGACCAAGCAGATCATCGTCATCACCGATGGTGAGCCCACCTCCCACATCGATCCGACGAGCGGCCTGCCCTACTTCAACTACCCGCCGCTTCCCTACACCCAGCACCTGACCATGGCAGAGGTGCTCCGGTGCACTCGGGCAGGAATCACCATCAATACCTTCGCCCTCGACCTCGACCGAACGGAGTATCCGTTCGTCGAGCAGATCTCTCGGGTGAATAAGGGGCGCACGTTCTACACCACCAACGACCAGATTGGCGGCTACGCCCTCGTTGATTTCTTGAAGCAGCGACGACTGCTCCGGCCTGCTGGCTAGGTCCTGAGCAGTCCACCTTCGGGCGTTCCATTTGCCAGATTGATGGTTATGGGGGACAATGACATCGTTGTAATTACATCGGTGCCACATTGAGGTGGTGTCGAGACCGGGGGGGAACTCATGGACGTAAGCGTGGTACTGAACGGGCGACAAGACCAAGGCTGGCAAACCCAGGCCAACTGCATGGGTGTTGACCCAGACCTCTTCTTCCCCGAGCGGGGGGCATCCACCAAGGAGGCGAAGGAAGTGTGCCGTGGATGTGTCGTCCAGAACGACTGCCTCGAGTACGCCCTCGCCAACGGGGAGAAGTTCGGTATTTGGGGAGGAATGAGCGAGCGTGAGCGCCGCCGTCTCCGTCGTGCCCGTGCGGTCGAGCGCCGCACCGTCGCGGTGAGCGCCTCCTAGGAATTACGAGTGCTTGAGGTGTGCCTCAAGCGTTGAGGACGGCGACACGCCGAGTTCGGACCACCGCCCCGGGGGGAGTGCGGTGAGGGCCCAAGCGGGCATGAGGCCCACGAGTTCGCCCTGCAGAACACTGGCTCCCTTGGGGAGCGTATCGGCCACGCGGTCGACCACATGGTCGAGGGTGAGGGTGAACGGCGTAACGATGTTGCAACTCACCTGGAGTACGGCGTCTGGTCCGTCGCCGAGGGTGAGTCCGAGCGTGCGGAGCTCAGGCGACCGCACTGCGCTCGCAACCTGGGCGAGCGCCGACGAATCGAGCCCAGTCACGATCACGTTGTAGGCGATGAGTACGTCACGCACGCCGACGCTGATGATCCCGGCATGCGCCTCGGGCGTCGGTGTGGTTCGTAGGTGACGCCGGAGTTCGGGCAAGGTGGCGAACGAGCCGTCGACGCCGTAGGTCGCGGTTGCTTGTCCCCGGCTGGCTGCAGCTGCAGCGAAGGTGGTTGCGGCCGCTGATGCCTCAGTGAAGTCAACGGCGGTCGATGGATCCCGGTTGGGGAGGAACGGCGTGAAGGGTACGACGTCAACGATGCCGTAGCGAGGGTGGACGCCCTCGTGGGAAACGAGGTCGAGGGTGCGGCGTGCTGCGCTCAGGATCCCGAGAGCCCCAGCAACCACTGCATCGGCCGGACCGAGGAGAGTGAGGACACTGCGGTGGTGGTGGGGGTCGCTGTGGCAGTCGACGACCGTTGGTCCACCAGCGGCCACCAGGGTGTCAATCAGGTTCGGGTCTCGACCCTCGCTCACGTTGATCGCACTCTGCAGCATCATCGAAGTGTTCCACGCGACGAGGGCGGAGGGTGGTCGCTTCCGACTCACCCTCCGCCCTCTCGGCAGGTCCGCAGCACCGAACTGCGAAGCGCTAGTTCACCTGAACGGACGCCCCCCGGCGAGTCCGAAGCAGGCGACGGCGCTCACGCTCAGAGGCACCGCCCCAGACGCCGTGCTCGATTTGGTTGTCAAGGGCGTACTCGAGGCACTGGGCCTGAACGGGGCACTGGGCGCAGACCTTGCGAGCCTTGATCACACCAACGCCATCGCTTGGGAAGAACAACTCCGGGTCAACCTCTCGGCACTTGCCTTCGCTCATCCATGTCGTGTCCATTTGGGACCCCCTCTCGTCCTCTCCACCGTGCGCTTAGTTCTCTAGCGAGTCAATAGAGAATGCTGTGAGCATCCTGAGCATCGCCACTGCACAGTCTCGCGGCGTTCTGTAAACGGCGTGTGAGCGATGGGTGAACAGTTTGGTAGAAATTTCGGGTATTCGCCCAGCCGCTTCCTTGTAGGATGACGGACTACGCCGTGCAGCACTAGGAGGTCGCCGTGGCAGAGCAGTCAGCAGCAACTGAGCCTGAAGTGATTGAGCCAATCGGCCACGTCCGCATCGTGTACCTCGGTCCTGTTGCCCCGCACTGGGATATCCAGTCCGACTCGGGCGACCCAGCGATCATCGATGCGTTCCGTGACCGAGTGAACGCCCGGCTCGTGCTCCTGCCTCCGCACGACCCGCAGTTCCGACGCAACCGCGAGCGGGTCGTTCGCGACGCCGAGCGAGAGCACTTGGCGCTCGAGTGGGACCTCGGTTTCGACGAGGGCGACCAGGCCTAGGGGGCCGAGAGCTCCAAGCGTTCGAGCCACAGGCCAGGAGCGTCGAGTTCTGCTGGAGTCGGCAGCCCGTCGGTTCGACGGATGAGGTTGAGCAAGCCGTCCACGCCAGCGCGCTCTTCCACGCCTCGAACGAACTTCTGCCCACGGTCAATTTGCGCTGCGGATCGGTCGAGGCCGAAGAGCGCTGCTGCGCCCTCCCCGCCTTGTCCGTAGGTGGTGGCGGCTCGCCGATACGCCTCGAGCACGGTGGCGCCGCTGCCGAGGAGGCCTTCGAGTGC
>Ga0007816_1000196_pt1 | contig 18014 bp, 20 predicted proteins | sample CryBogCBE27Jul09_FD_71213 | JGI IMG/M metagenome (GOLD analysis project Ga0007816, IMG submission 71213) | Freshwater microbial communities from Crystal Bog, Wisconsin, USA - CBE27Jul09 | ecosystem: Environmental > Aquatic > Freshwater > Lake | place: Crystal Bog, Wisconsin, USA | collected...
GATAGTTTGTACGAATTACTGCCTCATCTATGGCAGTTACATTGGGAATCCATATCAAATACTGTACGGCATGAAGATGAGGAGCGCGATAAGGCTTTACGAATGATCGAGGAGTTAATTTCAACAATCGCCAAGCGTAAGACAGAATGGGTTGGCACGAAGTCAAGTTTTATGAAGGGAATTAATTGGATGTCAGATGCTATTGAGACAGATGAAGTCAAATTGAAGAAACTTTTACGATTGCTCAAATCAGGTGAAAAAGAAAAATCAACCGATTCCGTGTGGGAAAATATTTTTTTGAATACCGATGACGATACACAGATGGATGATACTATTGTATTATTGAAAAAAATTATTTGTCCGGCAAATGATAGTTCAATTATATTGAATGACCTCGTTGGAGCATTTCGAGAAATTTCGGCGGAGCCAAAACCAAGCATGGAAACCGCTAAAACACGAATTCGTGCCGTTTTGGTACCTGCAATAATTGACGCGCAAAAAGGAAAATCAATTCTAATCAATGGATTAAAATTGAATAGGGGTTAAAGAAAAAATAAGTAAATAAAGTAGGTATATTAATATGCTTAGTTTATCTAAATTGTTGTTTGTTTTTATAAGTATTTTAGGAGTTGCTGGTCAGGCAGGGACCAGCGCTGTATCACCCTCTTCTACTGTTGTAGGATCATCTATTCCGCTCCCTTCGCCGAGCTCTGTAGGTGGAGTTACTGTGACTGCCACTGCCACACGATCTCGTGTAGCCGCGACGCTTACTTCTACCGCGACAAGATCTCGTCCAGGTGCAACTGCATCCGCCACGGATACTGCTACACGCTCTCGTCCAGGTGCGACTCCGTCTGCCACAGATACCGCAACACGCTCTCGTGCTGTTGGAACGCCTACTGCCACTGTAACTCGTTCTCGCCCAGTTGGGACTCCGTCTGCCACAGATACCGCAACACGCTCTCGTCCTGGTGCAACCCCATCCGCCACGGACACTGCCACACGATCTCGTGCTGTTGGAACGCCTACTGCTACTGTAACTCGCTCTCGCCCAGGTGCGACCCCATCTGCCACGGACACTGCCACACGCTCTCGTGCTGTTGGAACACCCACTGCTACTGTAACACGATCTCGTGCTGTTGGAACACCCACTGCTACTGTAACACGATCTCGTGCTGTTGGAACACCCACTGCTACTGTAACACGCTCTCGTCCTGGAGCAACTCCAACTGCTACAGATACCGCAACACGCTCTCGTCCTGGAGCAACTCCAACTGCTACCGCCACACGCTCTCGCCCTGGTGCGACCCCATCCGCCACCAATACTTTAACCGCTACAAATACACGAACTATTACTGTATCTATTACTCCTTCACGAGTCGCAGGATCTTTGTCAAATACTCAAACAAATACACGATCCGAATCCCAAAGTTTAACAGCTACACGAACAGAAAGCCGTACAGCAACAGATACTCCTAGCCCAAGCAATGCCGCAACGGGATCTGCTACACCTGGCGGAACACCTTCACTGACTCCCTCGATATCTATGTCAACTGCCTTTACTCTAAACATTCCTAGTAATCAGCAGGCAAATGCCGATACACTTATTCGTGGATATGTGACGAGTTATGCGGCACAGGCGGGATATAGCAATGCGATCATTAATAGTATTACATGGGCGAATGGTGCCTATACAGTAACTGGTAATGTTGTTGGTGCACAGCAGTTTCAAAACGGATTTCCCCTCTCATCTGCCTATACGAGTTTACTCGCATCTCTTGTTCCCTCCTCTTCACCGTCACCCAGTGCCGCTCCCTCTATTGCGTTGCCAGTAGGAATTGCAGTAGGAGCAACAGCATTAGCAGTCGTTGGTGCAGCAACCGCGATTTATTTAACACGCCAAAAGCGCCGTCGTATTTCATTTGATCCTAACGCTCCAAGTGTTATAAATGCGTTAAAGAATGCTATGCCGGCAACCAGAATGTCTCTACCAAAGTCATTACCACCATCAACGAATGAAGAATATTACGATCCCGAACAGGCAACACATTCAAAAAACTTCCATGAAAATATTCATCTATCAAAGCAGCCAAGTCAGCCTGATCTTGATAAAATACGCACAAAATTTGTACCTATTAACAACAAATTATCCTATGATAAGGCGAAGATGGCATCTATAACAGCAACAGTTCCTCAAGGCTTCCAACCGGCTCCATCAGCACGACAACTCATACATCCATTTATGTCCCGCCGAAACACACTCCCACCGGCAACAACCGAATTTGACTTGAATCATCTACCACCACCGCCACCACCAGAAGAGCCAAGAGTCGCATTTAATGCTTTGCCGCCTCGGCAAAATTATCCTCCGCCACCTTTAGAGTGAGCGAATGGAGGGTATGAATATAGAAGGAAAACGCCAGCGCGCTCCCAAACAAAAAGTGTATACCGTTGATACTCGTAAGGCTAGAGCCGCAGCGGAATTGTCAGTTTTAACCCCCGCAAATGGGTTTGAGGAGATTATAAGCAGTAAACCCCTGCGTAAGGCACCGGTTCATCGTTATTTTCGTTATTTACCAGATCCTATAGTTGGTGTTCCAGGTGGAAAAGCTAAATTAGAGGAAGCATTTCAGGCGGCGGTGGCGGCGGAATTTGCGGCAGCATTCAAGGCATCTGCGCCGCCAGTACCAGTACCAGCACACGCAGTGCCCGCAGCAGAAGTTCTCCCACCAGCACCGGCTAATTCTCAAGGTAGCTATGGTGCAATGCACGAGGATGACGGTATAAATGCTTTAGCAAATCATTTCGCCGAGCAAGGCGTTGCCTCACAAGGAGAGTTTGATGAACTTGCCGCATTGATGGAACAGAAGGCACAGATAGGAGGGAGGCACCGAGGACTAACTCGTCGTCGTAATAAACGCAATCATAAGAGCCGACGCCGTCACCGTCGCAATAGCCGCCGGTGAAAAATTGAAAATCAATAACCGAATTCAACCATAGAATACAATGGTTGAATTCGTGAATGCGTCCCAGGCTCAACCTAATTTAAATTTTGCGCTCCGTCAGCTAAGAATTGCTATAGAAGAGAATCCAGAATGTACACGCCATATGCGCCAGGGTGTTTTACAATTACTAAGAAGCATCTATTATCTTATAGTGAGTAATAATATGGACCATTTTATTCAACCTCCTCAACGAGAGTTTGAGCGTAAAATAAATCGTCTAAATCGTTGGATTCTTCAGTGGGGACGACGAGATATAATTGATAATGCCATAGAGAATGTTATTGTAATATTTAATGATACAATAGAATGGTCGCAACAAGAACATATAAGATATCATGTTCAAAAAGTATATGAATATGTAAATGCAGTAAATATAATTTATAATTCTCGAAATAATTTAACTGTTCCACATATGATTCGCCAAGCAAATCGGCAAAATTGATACTTATCGTACTGCAAGAATCAATCGTATTCTCTTTCATATACTCCACACCGCAATGAATTCTTACTACCGTTCTACTGTATTTGATAACCTTCCCTCCGAAATCAACCGTCTCTTTATTTGTAGTGAGTATGGTTGGCGTGACTATCACTATATACTCCACTCATGCTATGCGCAACCTGATGCCAGTTACTGGCGCCAGGTTGCGTATGAAATCACCCGTAATATTACAGGATTTGTAATGCTCACACTATGTGTACTTGCCATGGTGGTAAGTCTAACTCTTGCTGCAAATGGTATCATCTGGATTATCACACAGGCAGTTAAGGGCGCGTATAATGCTGTAACAACTCCAATCCCAGCGGTGCACCCAGGCGTGCGCTCAGGCATCAAACATAAGAGTCCGCAACGATCTTAAATAGCCATTTTGCCCATTCCCGCACTCAATCCACCTAAATTATTGTTAGACGCCACAGATGCCGGTGAATCGCCAGTCTTATTCTTTTTCTGTAATGGCAACAGGGTCGGCGGCAATTTTGCTGCCGTATCCAAACTATACTTAGATGCCACTAAGTCTTTCAGTTTGACGGGTTGTGCCGCTGCCATAACCGATAAGCACATGTTTCCTTTTTTGTTACTACGGGTATGAACCTTGAGACGAATACGAATACGCTGCGGACATGTAAAGTAGGGCACGCCAAAGTCGCAGGTATCCTCGCCGGTATGATAGAGTCCCTTGCCGTCCACCTGAATATACTGGCAACCTTTTGCTTTATAAAGTTGGGAAATCGTATTATCACCGCAAGAAATATAATGATCCTTGAACTCGGGTGTCTCTTTCTTGATTGCAGTCCATTCGATATGAGTCACAGGATGTTCTAGAAATGTAGGTGTCTTACCATGAAATAAGTTTGCGGCACCAATAATTGTTTCAAAGATCATTTTGGAGGCAACAGGAATCTTACCACCCGCCACCCCAACCCATACACCCTCTTTGTTCTTATCCAGTTTCATCTGCATCCAATCGGGAGTAGGACGCTTTGCCTCTACTCCAATATCTCCCTCGGCGCGCCAGTTAAGTTTAATATCAATATCAGCACCGCAACCGCCCAATGTATTCAACTCCTGTGTATTGAACGGTATCTCTATATACGGCGACTGAACAGTCTTACAGGTCTTTGCAATCTTGATTTCGTAGTTCTTGCCCGATACAGAGCAACCAGCGCCAGCATCACCAATAGGACAGCTATCGTTCATCTTCGGTGATTTACGGGTCTTCGTGATCTTTGACATGTTCCAATCTACAAGTAGATTAGGAACTTTTGCCATTTAAAAAAAGACTGGAGCAGAAACAGGGATCATTTTTTATTGTTAGAAACACAGACTACCAACAATAGGATTGAGACTCAATTCATGCCAATGCGCTTTGAGAAGCCGTGTACTCGCATATTTATTTAGAGTTTTGATAGGATACATCTTCTCTCCGTTACGCTTATGAACTGTAAATAAGGGTTCTGTAAATACAAGCTCTTGATTCCAGAACGGTGCACATTGCGTATTATAGAACCATGAGAGGGAGTCACCAATCTTATAATCATCAGGAATACGAGTATAACTATTCGGTTGAAGTGTACTTGTTATATAATACTTATGATCCAAGTAGTTATAGACTACATGAATCGTAACGGTCTCATCAGGAGAGTACTTGGGAGAAAGAAAGAACTGCGCAACTACGCGGTACTGCGCCATTGAAGAAACCACGCCTACAAAATTCATTTCTCGTAATAAATAATCAATTTTTATCAATAAGAGTTCGTCCATACACTAAGAAGTGCGTTTAGAACATGCTCTTCATTCTTATTATTTGGTAGTGTTCTTGGCAATGAATTGAGTACCTTTGACCAATCAATTTCCGTTGTATTTACTACAGGTACAGATTCAGGCATACGCATATTACGAGACTGTTCGGGCATCATAGATGGAGGCATACGAGTAGATACAGGAGGAGGAAGTCTTTGCGGCTCTTGTTGTAAAGGTGGGCTGGGTCTTGTATTTGTATTTCCTTGACGGATTTCCCATAAACGCGCTGTTTCTGCCATAATCTGGTCAGTCGACCAATAGGGATATTCTTTTACTAGCCAAGGGCGAACCTCATCGGAGAACTTAGTCTTTGCATTGGTCTGTGAAGCAGATGGTGTATTTGGTCGAATGAATCCCTGTTGGACTCCCCATAGACGAGCCGTTTCTGCAATAATTTGATCGCTTGACCATCTTGGATATTGTTTAATGAGCGCAGGACGAATTTCATCTGAGAATGTTTTATACGTCTTTGCGCTTGACTGAATTGGTTCTGGAGTATTCATCATTCTTTGATCCATTTGGTAGTCTGTAGAATTATACATTGGATATTGTAAGGCGGGAGGAGGAGGATTTGATACGACAGGGGGCGCAGGGGCGGCGGGTATAGGATTTGTATACGATGGAGACTGTGTGTGAAGAGACCATAGGCGACCAATCTCACTAATAATTTGATACGGTGTATATTCAGGATTTGATTTGAGTAAGCGGGCGCGTATATCCTTCGCAAAATCTCCGTATTCACGATACTTGGAGATAGGCGTAGTATCAACCGGCTTTATAACTTGCGGAACAGGTGGCGAATCAACCATTTCATTTACAAAGTTATTTACATATTGAGGTGCCTGTTGAGGACGAGAAACTGTCTTTGGTGCTACAACCTGTGGTGCCGGCTTCTCCTCTACAACTGTAGTCTCAGGCGTATCATCAATCACCGCCGACTTATCCGTAATATCCTTTGCGCGTATACAGACCGAGTTTTGCTGATGCCATAAGACACGCAGTGCATCCGAAATGATCTGAGAATTGAGATGATTTGTCATCTGCTTCTGGGTACGCACACCCATTTCAAAATCAAGTGCTGGCGGGAAAACAACCTCCATACGCTGACGATTCGCCTTATCATCCATCACTTCACCAAGTGTGAGGCATGGTGCCATAAGACGCAAATCGCGGTACATATAAATTCCGCGGCGGTGTTGTTCCATCTCGGAGAAAAATCCCTTGAGTCCTTCCTCGCGAAAGGCGTTGACTGTAAACGAGATAAAACGGATCTTAATTTCAATCGAGTCGTCATCGTTGGGAATTTCGTCCACTTCCTCATGACGATACTCAAGTTTATCCTTACCGGAATTTGTATTAAAACGGTCAATCCAGATACGATAGTAGCGTGGCTTGTCAATACCATCCGCCCACACAATTTTATTTGCCTTATTTACACCGAGAACACGAGGTCCATTGAGGACTTCAAAGATACGAATACCTGCGTCGCCTCTAAATACGCGGAGCGTTGTTTCTGCAGAATACTTGAGAGCATCAGGACGTGAACGGTAGAATACATCCACAGGATTAATTGTGACTGATGTCTTGCTAGGTACGGCACCTGAATGAATGTAAGTAATATTCTTGCTCGTATCCACATAGGCAAGATTGAGTGCGCGCTGAAGTTCCTTCATTATGTCAGCAACATTACGGACATAGGTATCCTTGAGATTGCGAACACTGATAAGCGTGCCAGAGGGCATGCTAGAAAAGCGGCGCCAGATATCCTTAGGAAGCGTCCACGAAAGTTCTACCGCCTTGTTGGTATAGTGTGTAGGGCGGAAAGTGCTATCCAACTTCATCTTATCGGTATCAAGAACAATAGCGATCGCGCCACTGGAAGCGGTCTTCGTGAAGATGTTAATAAGGCGACCTGCTGCCATTGTAGCATTCTTCATACCCATACCAAACTTACCGATAGTGCCGTCCGCTGCCGGTTTATGAATTGCCATACGGCAAGCATCAAAGAGTACCTTAGGAGTCATGCCGCAGCCGTCATCAATAACAATAATTTGTGTAAGTGCTTTGGTATCGGAAGTAGGAACCAAAAAGATATCCGTACGAGTTGCCCCAGCATCGTCGCAATTATCCTTGAGTTCCTCGATGATTTCAGGTAGATTCATACCGCCAAAATCCATATTTGTAAGTATTCCGCAGGCGTCAGGACCAAAATCTACTTTATCGAAGTCGGGGACTTTATAGTCGTCGTCCTGTTCCTCATCATCTATGTCCTTTGCCGTGGTTACCTTGTTTTCATCAATTTCAAGTCCATTTGACTTAGTCATTGTATTGATGATAGATAAGACTAAAAAACAAGTATTTTTACGAACGCAAAAATATTTATTTTTTTTTGTGTTTTTTGTGTTTTTGTGTTTTTGTTTTAGTGTTCAGCCATAACATATTGAACCGCCCATGTGCGCACAGCATCCGGTACAGTATTACCGAGTTGGATGATGGACTTGGCGGCAGTGAGACGATGTTCCGCCCGATGGAGAGCGACGAGGACTTCGTCCTGTGAAGCGGTATTTTGGGCAGGAGCCGCAAAATCAATCAAATCCACTGGAACTGTGGCAAGAGCAGTAGGAGTAACAGGAACAGCAGGAGTAACAGGAACAGTAGGAGCAGACACTGGAGTAGTAGACTGTTGAGTCGCAACAACGGTGAGAAGAACCTTGTCTCCAATGCTAGAACCAGGAATATCACGAAGGAATGCCTCCACCTCATCGTGAATATTATTGAGATAGGTTTGGTTGTTCTTCTTCACCGCATGATACATGCGGTTCTTGAAGTTTTCAACACGCCGAATCACATCGGCGGTGACGGAAGAAGGAAGAGAAATCTTGGTGATCTTGCCCATTTGTAAGAAGGATAGGAAGTAGAAGGAAGGAGTGGCACGAAAAACCAAATCTGGAAAAGGGGCTTCAATTTTTTTCCCCGCCCACAAAAATGGGACAATTGTTTAACGATAATCCAAAAGGTGCCCCAAAACTCAAAACACTTGGTTACGGCACCGAAGAGAAGGCAAAGAATTCAATCCAAAAACTACATTCCTATCCAAAAGCGTATCAGCGACAAGCGGCAACTACGATGTATTATCGGGCAAAATATCACGCAAATCAAACAAAAAATATGCGTAAAGCGATGAAAGTTTACAGTAAGTTTTTAAAGACGCTGAAAAAGCGTTATTAATTTTTCTTTAGTGTTGTCGTCCACGAAAATGAAGGCATGTAATGTGATAATCTATTGTGTATATACACACGCATTACACGATTTGTTACAGAAAGTATTGTAACATATGCTCTATCTTCACACCGTTCAAATATAATAGATTCAGGAAATTGTTGTTCTTCAAATATACAACGGCTTACAGCACAATGTGCAAAAGCACTATGTTCTCTATCATTCATAGGAATACCTGGTCCAGATATTCCTATATCGGCGGATTCTAATGGCTGAAAATTTGTTGTCTCACCAGATGAATAATTATGTAATAATAGTAGTCCAAATCCAGGAATATCTGGTGCAACTATAGTAGGATGATTCTGTGAGTACATAGATACAAGTACAAGCAATCGGTCTGGATGCATAATATCATCGGCATCAAAAAAACTAATAATGTCCGTTTTTAGTTGTTTTCCTGCTATATTACGATTTATAGCGGTATTTTGTCGTGTTTCAGTTGTTATAATTTTTAACGGAAATGGATATTTGTCGTATAAATGCTTTACATCATCATCAGTAGAACTGCTACAACTAACAACTACCATATTAGGCTGTAAAGTTTGTTCTTGAATACTTTTGAAAAGTCTCTCAAGAGCAGGTATATGCCCTTTATAGCACGGAATAGCGACGCCAATTGTTGGTTCCGTCATATATAAATAGCGTGGAAAAAAGATGTATACCGGAACGCATAATAAATTCCACGCAAAAAATCGCGCAGAATTTCTGCGCAGTTTTTTGTGTGTCAAGAAATAGCGCGCAAAAAGTTACACAAAAAATGCGCGCAGATTCTGGAAAATCAAAATTCTACGCAGAAATTTTGCGTTTTGGCGCCGCGCAAATTCATTAATCTATAGATTAATGAATTTGGCACACTTTTTGACGCAGAAAATTGCCGCAGTTTGTGATTTTTTGCGTATTTTTTTTGTTTTCTAAGAATCTGTGCGCATTTTGTGTAACAAATTTTGCGCGCTATTTCTTGACACACAAAAAAACTGCGCAGAAATATACACAAAAATTAGCGCAGAATTTTCATAATATCCGTCCACTCATAGGATATATCACTCTTAATAGTATTAATATAATTCATATCAACCTGTGAAGGATATACATACCAATCTTCATATGCATTTCCACCATTTTGTATATCACCAAATACACGAACATATCCGTTACGCTCAAAAATTTCTCGTGATTTTGCGCGTGTATTGTAATGGTCGCCAGAATAAATATCATGCTCAAATGTAACAACTGAAAATTTATAGTCTGGAAATAGTGTCTTATCTAGTACTTCTAGTGTTTCAATAGTTGATCCATTACTTACTTCTAAATCAACCTGAAGGTAGTCCATACTCTTTGGAAAATTATACTTTTTAAAAAGACCCGCGTAATCAACCGTCCGCGCGTCCTGAATAACATAATGACTTGTACGCTGTGATTTATAAAGAGGTTCCCATTGATCCTCATACTCAACCATCAATCCATTCCATCCATACATATATTCTAAAATATAGGAGTTGTTGATCTTGACAGGATCATTCGTACCGATTTCTAAAAAATATCCATTTGTCTTATTGTTGAGAACAGATAAAATAAAATGATCCTGTCCAGACTGACCGTTAAACATTTTTGATCCGTTTGCCATATATAGATAGATACTATTTATATATGTTTAGACCTTATTCATTAAACTCCACATAATTTATCGTAAAATAGATAATCGTTATGTGTACCATCCCATAAAGGATTCGTTTCCTTATTATAATTCGTAAAATTGGAATGAAGAGTATATTGCTTTGACTCTAGATAGTCGTATATTTCTTTATAATCTTTTGAATATATCTCAATAAGCATGTACTGAGGTCTATACTTATCTAAATTAAGACCCTTCAGAATATTTAATTCATATCCTTCTGTATCCAATGATAGAAAATTAATATTTTTATATGCGGCATACTTATCAAGAATTGATTCAAGTGTAATAGCAGCCACATCTATAGTCTTCTCACTTTGAAGACGCAGTCCATCTACAGATGACATTAGCTTTCCATTAAAATCTCCCTTTACAGATTTATCTGTATATTCATTTGATACACATGCATAATTTAAGGTAATGCTTCCAGGACGATTTACTTTACATAGTTCATACGCAGAAGGTGAAGGTTCAATAAGAATACCTTTCCAGCCTCGCATAAATTCTAACATGGCGGTATTGCTTTGTGTAAGTCCATCATTTGCACCTAGTTCAATAAAAAATCCATTGTCTTTCTGTTGAAATAAGTCATCCAACTTTTTATCCAATTCTTTACCTGTATTATCAGTTAATGAATAGGACTGCATTATATTTAACGAAGTTGTTCACTTTAAACTTAATAAAAATAATTCAGTTGCGACTTATCATACTTTGTGTATAATCCCATACACGCAGCATGACCCCACAATGGCACATACGCTTTCGTATAATTTCCAAAGTATAAAGATGATAATGAGTATGTACTCCGTGATAAAATTATAATATCGCACATGGATAATAAAAATAAGTCATAACTTTCATCATCACTAGAAATACATTCATATGGCATATCTATAGTTGATCCTGGACTTGTAACTATTCTTACTGTATAGTCTTTGTGTACTTCTTTTATTTTTGCTATCTGTTCTTCCAATTTATAAGCCGCAAGTGGAGCCTGTCGGTTATAACGGTTCATCTCTAACCCTTCACATACACATAGTTCATCCTTTTCTATTTTTCCTCTATAGTAGTTTGCGCAAACTCTACCATCATAATCTGCTACCCCTGCTACATCTTCAAGACGAAGATGAATCATTATAGTTTTTTTATAATCAAACGGAATTGAGTACTTTTTATGTATCGCAATACTATAAAAATTCAATTGAACCGTTGCGAATACGCGTTCTTTAAAATAACTTACCATATCACACTGAATATGCTTTACAGTATTACTTATTGTTGTTACCCAATCACCTGGATCTTCCCATTTTATATCTTCCCCCTGCAATATATATGACTTGTTGTGAATATCAATGAAATCAAATAATGCTTGTACAAATATACTTTTATTATATTTTAATTTTGTCCTATCATAATGAATATATAGACCATAATGTATTGCAAAAAGTATTTGTGCAATATATAATGTGATATTGGCTCCAAGTCGGTCGCTGCGATGAAATAATGTAACATACATTTATATACGGCTATATACATTTGTATAGACTTCTTTAAACTTATTTTCATACCATCCTATACTTAATAGTCCGCGCTTTGCCTGTAGCTCTTGGTACAACCTAGAATATTGCTGTAAACACACTCCCATATCAAAATCGCTCCACTTATCCAATAGGATACATGGAAGGATTTCGCGCAGTTTTCTTGTAAAGACCGATGTATGAACAATAGGAATCACACCCAAGTAATAACACTCCCATATACGATGACTATCTATACCGTTTCCTTCAGGGCATACTGCAAATTTATGCGTTGATAAATGCTTCAAAAAATCTACATGCGGCTTTGGCTGTTCAAAGACAAGCCCCTTTGCCGAAATCTCTTTATAACACAATTCACGATCATTGCAGTTTGTACCTACATTAAAGTAGAAATATACATCGCGTGACTTTGGTTCGTGGAACGTCATTAATAATCCTAAAGTGTGCAAGTCCCCATGTGCCCACATACTATTGGCTATACCGATTGGTAGAAGATGTAGTTTAGGATGATCAATACAGATATTCTGTGAAAACATACAAATCAGTTTTGGATCGTCCAAAAGAGGTATGTACTGCTCCTTTATATTTTCATCCGAGTTATGTGTTACAAGCGTATAAGGATTCATAATATAGTGACGCTTTTCTATAAATAATGGTAGCCGATGAGCGTAACAAAAGAGCACAGAAGGATTGTTCCATAAAGCATCTAGATGTGATATATCCATATGCTTTGTTATCTGTTTACTAATAACTGGATTATAGTGAAAGTCCTCTGGCAAACCGCAATATACATCGCATAGTTCCTGTAGACGTTCACCTGTTACAATCGTATTGGTCATTTACTCATCCAACGATGTAACTCTTTAGAATGAATGTGAAGATTAACTAACGGTAACCCGTTCAAATAAGGAACCCTTAATCCATCCGCATACCGCCATTCTACCTTCGCCTTATCACATTGAAATACGGTTGTTTCATTGATAAATCCTGATGTATCGTTTTTATTATGTATCTTATCAATGCCACCTATATACTGACCAACCGCCGCACCGTCAAACAGTACACCAAATGTATTTGCATGCTCAGTGTAACGCTTTGGGATATCGGATACATAGTTTGTAATAATAGGCAAACAACCGATAAAATCGGGATTATAGGCACGAAACATAGCAATCGTTTCCATATCATTTGTATCATAACCGGCAAGAAAGAACTTTGCTAGAACCTCTATTGCAGATGCATTACGAATATACACAAAACTAGGTATACAACGCTTTTCCGCATCAAATACTGCCCATAACGGCTTTGTAGAGAAGATATTTATATATTTGCTAAAATCGTGGTACACAAGATTATCGTTTTCAATATGGATAACATGCTCAAGATTCTTAAGAAGACAGTATTCATATAGGTAGAAGAATCGTTCGCTTGCCGACCGCCAAAATCCCTGTGACAACGACGTCTTCTTTATAAACTCATAATGTATACTTGTTTTTGGAATATCCTCCAGCCCCATTGTATGAATATCTGTCCCTACTGATTTCTCCAAGGATTCAATATGTTGACGTGCAATAAGAACATGAATAGGCACCGACGTAATGTAGCGAAGTTGCCGAATACAGTCTGTTATGTAGGTTGGAAGAGTGTCTCCAATATGTACAAGAACAACCGTCATCTCTTAATTCTATATGTGTATATATTTAAACCAACTATGTTTATTTATTCATAATGGACGACATATTTGACGTTGTTATTCCTGTTGGACCTAATGATGTTGGTACAATCCACAAACAGCTTGAATACACTAAAAGGAACATTGTTGGACGTAGAAATATTTATGTTGTTTCTAATATTTTACGCAACGATATAAGTGGTGTAATATTCATTCCAGAATCTATCTTTCCATTCTCTATAAAAACTGTAGCAGAGATTCATGGCACAAATAGCCGCAATGGCTGGTATCTTCAACAACTTCTCAAACTCTACGCAGGATTCTGTATTCCAGGAATTCTACCACGCTATCTTGTTGTTGATGCCGATACATTTTTCCTAAATCCTACCCGTTTTATTGACCACGGTATAACCTTATTCAACTTAGATATCACTGGGCAGAACCATACGCCATATTTTCAGCATATGCTTCGGCTCCATCCCTCTCTTGAACGCAATCACACTATTTCAGGAATTTGCCACCATATGCTCTTTACCACTGAATATGTAAAGGAATTGTTTAATATAGTAGAAACACATCATAAAAAACCCTTTTGGCAAGTATTTCTGGAGGAGGTTGATTCAAATTGGCGGCATAATGATCGTTCTGGCGCATCAGAGTACGAAATGTATTTTAATTTTATGAACAACTATCATGCAGACTCATGTACTATTCGTCGCCTTTATTGGGCAAATGTAAGTCATTTTCAACCAGATATCCAGAAAAATTACGATTATGTCTCAGCACATTGGCATGGAATCACTTAAACAATATATTCCATATTTATGATAAATGGAGCCGAAACCAACTATACCGCCTCTATCTCTATGTATTCCTACTATGGACCGATGGAACTTCCTAAAAGTGAATATACCAGAATACTTGAAGAATCCTTACATCACAGAAATCGTTATTTCCGATGAAAATGGGCACGATGCCGAAAAAATCCGTGAAACATTCAAGGATCCTAAGATTCGTATATCTGTGAACGAAACGCGCCTAGGTCCTTTCCTCAATAAACGTAAAGTTGTAAGCTTGGCATCCAATGACTTCATATGTCTAATGGATTCTGATAATTTTGCTCCACTAGCCTACTTTGAAGCATGGGTAAAATGGTTAAAGGGATCGCCGCCAAGTGAACTCACAATTTACTCACCTTGTAGAACTATTCCCCAAGCAAATCATGATGGCTTTGATTTTAGACACATGAATGGTGTATATATTACAAATAAGAACTATAAATACTACTGGAAAAATATCCACGTAGCAATTATCTTATACAATACCGGCAACTATATTGTATCTAAGAAATTGTATATGACTACAGAGACTGATGCACATTTGAAGCACTTAGAAACAGCAAAGAGTCCAGATGTTATGTTTCAAAATTATTTTATGTGGAAGAACAACAATATGAATATGGTTGTTGTACCTGATATGGAGTACCATCATATTGTGCATAATGGTAGTTACTATATACAAGAACTGATGACACTAAATACCGATAATTTCAATGCGCTATATGATTAGTGTCTAAAGCAAAAGAACGATTACTATTCAAAATGTATCAAATGACACTTTTTGAATGGCAGCAAACACCAAAACGGCAGGAGCAAATTCTATATAACTGCTCTGTTGTTGATGGAAGCGATGATTGGATTCCGTTTTCTATCGGTATGAGTTGGGAAATTGGATACTACAGGGGTCCACTCACAGATATTCATATAGGTCCTCATACGCACCAGGTTCTATGCTCTATTCGTCCACATACTGATAAGAATCGCCGTCCTACCGGTATCAATCGCGAATTTATTCTACAAAATCTGGAAGCAAACGGGATTAAAAATATAGATATGCCGAGCAATTCGTATCTACGTACGCTTCCCCACTTCCAATTCGTTATATCTCCTGAAGGAAACGGTATTGATTGCCATCGTCACTATGAAGCACTTATGGCAGGCTGTATTCCTATTGTAGAACGCAATGAACGCCTGCTAGAGAAATACGGCAATTGTCCTATTCTTTTCACCGATGACTACACCGACATTACGCCTGAATACCTGAACACAAAGTATAACGATATGCTACACAAAACATGGGACTTTTCCAGGTTATGTCTAGATACATTTGACGCTGCAACACAAGCGCAAATTAAATTTAATGGCAATCGGTGGAGTAGATCTCTCATACAGCGTGAATGGTATACTTAAGAGCGAATATAGAGCGTCTCTTTCCATCCTGATGCCTCGGCAGACTCTAGTACACAAACGAATCCCTGTGAACCGAGATAGTAGTCAAGATACGATTTGTTAGTATCATTCACTTTCAAAAATACAGCCTTTACAAATGCCAGACACTTTTCACCGCCTACAAGTGTCTTGTATTCATCACCCTGTAAATGTAGTGACCAGACATTGTATTTGGGAATCTTTACCTTATTTTTCTCGCAGTAATCATCAATCGTTGATGAACTGGTCTCAATCCATAACATATCCGCTGGTGAATAACCTAGGTGTTGATAGTAATTCACATGCTCAAATGTATTTTGCCCAACATGCAAGATACCCTCTGGCTTAATACCGCGCCGATTGAGTACATTAAGAATATCAGTTGCTGAAAGTAACATCTCTATGCGTTTATCTTTATACGAATCTTTAGACTGCGATTTAATAAATATCTCTAATTCAGCTGCTGAACATGTGTTATAATTATATAGAATAGTATTTGTGATTGGCTTGGAAAATGTCTCATGTGAACGAACTTTGGGATAATTTGGTATATATACTTGTTGAAGAGTATCAGAGAAAAATGCTGCAGCCCATGAAAGTGTAGAACATGAGCAAATAAGAGTCTTTGCATTCTTCATAATATGATAATCCGTAATTACATCATTGGACTCTATATAAATCTTAAAATGTCTCTGTAAGTATTCAATATACTGATTTTCAAGATCCTTTGTAGGCTTATTCACTACAATACAATAAGAGGGAGCACCTATGCTTTCTAACAATTGTTTAAGCGAATCAGGATGAATAACCGTTAGATTTTTAAGGAAATCCTCTAACCGTAAATGAACAACAGTATCATATGTCTTCTTGAGACCTGTTGGATGGGTTAGTAACATGCCGGCTTCGTATATTTGAACAGGATACTCAAACTCAGGGCGCGCGGCGGTTTGCCCATCAGTAATAAGCTTATCATTTGGATGTTTGCGAATATACTCTATAATTTGCTGTCTATACTTAACATAAATAGCATCATGTTGGAAGTACCCAATAAATCCGTAGACAAGATCCTTGTTTAATGAGGCAGATAGTCCTTGTAAAGTGACAGACATCCACTCTATGAACGAATCATCATTTATAACTGCATTTGGAGCGCTATTTTCCACAATCTCAGCGTCATAAATAACCGCAAATAAAACCATCGCTAAATAGCGAAAAATAACATTTCCTAAGCGTCCTAGAGAAAGCGCAGAAAAGACCTTCATTATAGTAGTTTAGATCTCTGTTTTTTAAACGGTGATCCAAACTATACTTATATACTTAACGCCGGCGCCGAGTCTGGCGCTTCTTATTGCGACGGGTGCGTCGGGTGCGACGACGGGGCGGCGCATTGCTAGGTAGAAAACCTGGCTTTCCCCATGGTACCTGCGTAGGACGATTCGGTGTCATCCAACCACGCATAGACTTAGGCACCTCAGGCTTAAAATTCGGTGTAAACCGGTTTAACGGCACGGACTCAACGGGGCTGTACGTATTTGAGTTGCTGTTTGAGTTATTCGGTTTATTGTCCATAGACATTGCATTATAGGAAGTTGTATTATTTGTTAAAATTGGTACTTTCATGGGCTTGACCGATGCATTCACATTGACTGTAGGACGCTTAGTTGGTGTAGTTGGCGCGATATTTACATTAAGCGTTGTAGGGCGTTTTCTTAGTGGTACGTTCATCTTACTAATACCTGTGTTTCTTTTGGCGCCACATTAATGGCATTGATCGCCGACTCAGCCTGTAATTCCTCATTAACATCAATAATACCAGGGTTTAACGCATAGCAGTTCCACTCATTAAAGTGGTAATTAATCTGCTCGTCATATGCGTCATTCATATACTTGAGCGCTGGTAGGATCTTACCATGAATCGCGCCGTGGCGCACAATGTATGCAAAGGTACCCAAGTTGACACGAAGGCGCGGATCCGATTTCAGTTTTATAACACCAGGTCCCACATCTGTACCAAGAGGCTTCCACATACGAAGCCAAATCATATCCCAATCCGCCGGAATATGTTGACGCAGTTGTTCCCAACGACCACCAGGCTGTAGGAAATCCGCCGGCAAATTCACATCGTCTTCTAACACTAAATGCCCGTACGAATCGGGACAGTTCTCTTTACCGACCTGCTCAATCAGCCCTCGGTGCGATAAATAGCAACCAACAATACCAAGATTGTTGAGACGCTCTCCCTTATGGTCATTACGGTCGGCGCGCACCATCGCATTCCC
>Ga0007816_1000204_pt1 | contig 17590 bp, 23 predicted proteins | sample CryBogCBE27Jul09_FD_71213 | JGI IMG/M metagenome (GOLD analysis project Ga0007816, IMG submission 71213) | Freshwater microbial communities from Crystal Bog, Wisconsin, USA - CBE27Jul09 | ecosystem: Environmental > Aquatic > Freshwater > Lake | place: Crystal Bog, Wisconsin, USA | collected...
GGCAAATACACCATGCCCGTCTGCTGATACGGTAGTGCCAGCTTCACACGGCTAACCTTATCTTTTATACGCACAATACCTCGAGCAGGTACGCCACGCTTTCTAAGCTCCAGCATCAAATTGTAGCCCGCTGCAGCCTCTTCAATAGCCACATAGCTTAACGGCGATGACGCTTTGTTATGCTTTTCCCAAAACCGCTTCACCGCCTGCAACATATCATTCGGACTCCACTTACCACGGATCTGGTCAATGAGAAAAGCCCTGTGCTGCGATCTGCCCCACACCTGTGCAACTGAAAAGTTATTCGCTTCTTTCGACTTTAACGCCGTATCGATCGTCATGACCTTAAGTTCCATCTTCGGAACGTCATTCATATCATAATACTTGAAGTCAGCTAACTTAATTAAATTACCACCAAGGATGACGGGCTCTTGTTGATATTGCGCAGCAAATGCAAACGGGTTCACGCGCTGCGTATCGAGTAGGTCTTTTGTCGATATGGTCTCGGGGATTTGACTTTCGCCATTCACCATTGCAGGAAACCGCACAATTGCACAGTCATTCGGATAATTCTCCATCACGAACCCAGGTAAATCATCCACGGCTAGTCTCTGCGCACAAATAATGATCGGCGTAAACTGCGACGAATTACGGCGTGACTTTAGCGTATTCTCAAACCAGAACCTTAATTTCTCTCCCTCGACTCGAGACAATGCCTCATCTGGTTTAGCTGGGTCGTCAATGACGATAAAACCTCCTGCTCTTCTTTTGAGGCCAGCTCCCAACCCCGTAAGAGACCCTCCAACGCCGTCTCCATATACTTTACCTCCCGCTGTAGTTGTAAAATGGTCAGATTGTCTGATCTTTCCAAGAGCAGTTGGAAATAGTTCCTTGTACCAAGGGCTATCGATAACTTGTTGGATGTAGCGGACGGAGGTTGTGGCGAGTTCATTTGAGTAACAGGTATAAATTATTTGCGCATCAGGAAAAAATGCCAAGGTCCATGTTGAAAGTGCCTCAAGCATTTTCGTTTTACCCACGCGCGGTGGTACGTTTACAATAATAAAACTTTTGTTTAAATCCCCGAGTACTGCCTGCTCAAGTAATTCGCATGCCCCTTTATGCAGTGGCTTGAGTGGCAACTCTAATCCATTGAGTGGCACAAAGCACTCTTTGAAAAAATCCCAAAAAGAAATAAACTGCGAATCTTGAGTCATTAAAGTATATCCGTATTATCGCGTGAAGACTCCTGTACAACTTCCTGTACAGGCTCTGGCTCGGTAATTTCAGTCACCGCATCATTCGCTTCTAAATCAATCGTATCATCCTTAGTCTCTTTCGCCCGTTTTAAAGCAGCGATTCTCTCCGCAATCGATAACGCCTGCGCACCCACTACGGGTGAACCATCAGCATTACCAATGACAACCGCCTGAGCAGCTTTACCATAACCACGTTCAAGCAAAATTTCCGCTGCTCTCACCCGTACTGCAGGTGGCATGCTCGCATCTTCCATAATTTCAGAAATTGTCTTTATCGCAGCTCGGCTATAATTCCTTGCAAGACTAACCAGGGTTGAAGCATTGATCGACTTCACAGTCGTACCAGATACCTCCTCTGCTTTCATTATGCCTGCAACTTGTTTACTCAGCGATTTTTTACTTATTGCCATGGTCTCGGATTATCAGCATTCACATACCAGCGGATGAGGCCAGCTTTGTCTTTTTTATATTTCGCTAAACCAATTTCGTAAATCTCCGTAACACTTCTATGGAAGATGTTCGATATTTGTGCCGTAGTAGCACCAGGGTGTTCTATTAGCCAAGCTCTTAGCTTGCGTAATTGCTTCACATCTTGTGTGGTCACGGGGCTAGTGGGTGATAAAAATATGTTATGATGTAAGCAGCCAACACCAAAATGATAAGGGCTGCCACATGCAAATGTAAGTTAGATTTTATTTAGCCCTTGCAACGAGCATGGCATCGGCTGCTTCATAAGCAGTTTTGGCCAATATCTCCAAAGTTGTCGAAGAATTAGCATTAGCAATTAAACCAGTTAGTGCTGCTGCTGCCAATTGGTCACGGATTGTGAGGAGCTGAACTTTATCAGCAAATGGTATATTTGAGTTATCTATGTTCATGTTATTTTGGTAATATCCTCCAGTTTGAAGGAAAGAGATCGGGGAGTTAGAGAATGTCGTCATGTTTAGCTATCATTTTCAGATGTTGAAAATACCGAGAGACTGATTTCTTTTGGCTTTCTAAGTGTTTAGAACATAGCTGATGAGGCCAGTCGTGACGTAATTTCACACTACATGCTTTGCACATGCGTTCTTTAGCATGGCGCAATTGATATTTACGCTGCCTGCTAATAGGCAGTTGAGTAAATTCGTCCTGAATAAGCTTTGGCATATGAGGGACTGTAGTAGAGAAGTGAAAAGGGTGTCAAGTACCTTAGTTGACAAAGTTATATAATTTTATAAAGTTTTGTAGGGGAGGTAGATGGGACCCATTTTTTCCTAAGTTGACATACTCCAGTTGAATATTTTTTCAGACGTGCACGAGGCAGTCGGGCTCAAAAAAGCATGCTTTTTAAGTGGTTTTTTCCGCACCTAATAGTGTAAGTAGTTGATAATCAACACTTGAATATATGTTATCGCACAATAGTCATTATGTTAAATAACCCGGAAAATTTGACGTAAAGCTTTAATTAATAATAACTTAGGTAGTGTTTTTGCGTTTACAGTTTATAGGATTAGACAAGCGATGAGCCACGCAAGTAGTTATAACTCTTAACAACTTATATACTTAATAACCCTTAATGATATTGAGTCTCAATAACAATAAAGGTTATCATAACATATCTAGATATACAAATATGATGTTATGAAGTTGTATACATGCCATGTGTTAAAGTTGACGCTGGACACCTCGGCGGACACCAATAGGGGTTGAACTTCCTACTATATATACATTTTCTCTATGTTATTATTTTTCTACATTAAAAAAGTAAAGTAGGTGTCCTGTTGCCTAGTGTGTCCGATGTAAACTATTATTATCACTCTGTAAACGCCACTTCAAATCATGGATTATAGCGTCAACTTTATAGGTGTCCGCGGTGTCCGAAAATACGCTTGACAAGTGTAAACTATGTAAACTATTATGACTATATTATGAAAAAACTCGCTCAAGTGTGCAATTATATCTCAATCGTAGCTTGCATGGCTCTTACCATGCTTGTTTTGGTAATTCTTATTATCGCATTCGGACAAGGCTATAAATTCTAATTTTTCGTCAACTAAACAACTAAATTGCCTAAATAACATGATCTACTTATCAGACAATAACGCAAAAACGACAAAAGGTGAAGAGCTCGGAGTATATACAGTAATACTATACTTAGCGCCTGCAAATGAATCGGGGGTTTTAAATACCTGCCAATACGCTACAGAATGCGCGAATGTATGTTTATACAAAGCAGGTCGGGGTGCCATGCCGAATGTAATTTCCGCTCGCGTAAATCGGACAATCGCTTTTGCGAATAATCCTAAACTTTTCGTTGAAAATTTGGCTAGTGATATTGAGGAAGCGCAGGTAACCGCAAACAATAAAGGTATGAAACTTGCCGTACGCTTAAATGGTACATCCGATTTACCTTGGGAAAAGCTTGGAGGCTTTTTAAAAGTGAATTTAATGGATCGTTTTCCAAGTGTTCCGTTTTATGACTATACTAAAAACCCTAACCGCGCCGAACTATATGCGCAGGGACAAATGCCGAAAAATTACCATTTGACCTTTTCAAGATCAGAAGCAAATGGCGAGGATGCCGAAAGACTATTAAACTTAGGTGTCAATATTGCCTGCGTATTTTCGACCGCAAAAGAGGATGAATTGCCAAAAACCTATTTAGGCAAGGAAGTGATTGACGGTGACGTAACAGATATACGCTTTTTAGATCCTAAAGGGGTTGTCGTCGGTTTACGCGCTAAAGGTCCTGCTCGCAAGGATCAATCGGGTTTCGTTGTTCATATCTAAACAATCAAAGAAAGGCTATAAAATGATCCCGAGTGTCCGAACATGGCAAGTTACGTTTTATTCAAATAAAACACTATTAAAGCGCGTTTACGTCGACTCGATTAATAAACGGTTTGCGTATTGGCGCGCCAATGAAGAAAACCATTATATCGCGATTGATCCCGAGCAAAAGTGTACCCGAGTTACGGTGTCACTAGCAAAACGCATTAATCCTAAATACGAAACCGTATAAACTGTACTAAATTACGATATACACGAAAAAAGTACTTATTTTTTTACCTTAAAAACCCGATTTTTTACATTATGAACTATAAATTACCCGAAGGCTGGATACCCTATAATACTGGCGGAGGATGCATGGCATTAGTTAATGAAATAGACGCAAACCGACGCTGGCTTATAACCGTTGCGGAAGATGTAGAGATACCGCAAACCGATACTGAACCATGTTTACTTGGTTTAGAGAGCGAAAGTAATGAATTTATGTACTGGAACTGTTCATGCGTGCACGAAGCATTCATGATCGTGGCTGGAAGCTTTAGTTAATAAATAACCTAACGCTTAACAATAATTAACCCAACGCTTATATGCAAAAAACCTATTATATTAAAGTAAATGGTATGTATGGATTTTATTATTCCCGAAGTACCGATGAAGAAAAGTCAAAAGTAAATGGCTGGCCTCAAGACGTCTATTACATTGACACTTATTCAAGCAAACAAGACGCCAAAAAAATGGCTGAGATATTTCATAAAGACGAAGGCTATACAATATCCGACAAATTCGAGCCTGAATCTTGGACACCTTACGACGATAATTTACTAGCTGAAAACCAAGTAATTAACCCAACGCTATTACATAAATAACCCAACGCTAAATAACATGAAATATTATAAAAATTATAGAACACTTGAAGTTAAAATACCCGTTGTATTTACCTATGACGAAACCAAGGAAACAGAGGATGACTGTTTCGGCGAAAAAATGCATATGATTTATGAAACACAAGATATAGACACCGTATGCAATGAAACTTGGGGTGTTTGGGAAATACAATCGGATCAAACCGAAGAGATAACCGAAGATGAGTATAAAAAATTAATGGCTAAACCTACTATAAAAGAATTGAGCCAAGTAAAAACACTTCACGCGCCTTTTATTAAGATTGGCGACCGAGTTAAAGTAATCGATCAAGATATTACAGGTACAGTTGTGCGCGTTTATGCACATACATTAGTAATCGCCGATGATGACGCTGAAGAATTAAACATGGAAGGTTTAGAACTCGAATACAGATTTTACGAAGTACAAAAAATAACCTAACGCTTATATGAAACACAAAGTGGATATAATGTATTCCTTTATCCTTACACAAGAGGTAGAGGCAAATACCGAACAACATGCAAAAGAACTAGCTAAACAATTCAACGCTGGATTGAGCGATCAGGAATTAATTGAACAAATTAAAGGCAATACGGAAATTGAAGCGATATACATAAATGACGAAGAATACTTATAATGAAAATACTAATTGCTTGTGAATATTCGGGTCGAGTAAGAGATGCATTTATTAAACAAGGCCACGATGCTATATCATGTGATCTACTACCGAGCGAAACGGCTGGCCCGCATTATCAAGGGGATGTACGAGATTTATTAACCGAACGCTTTGATATGATGATTGCCCATCCTCCATGTACTGATTTAGCCGTTTCAGGTGCAGCATGGTTTGCTAAAAAGCGCGCCGACGGATCGCAACAGAAAAGCATTGAGTTTTTTATGATGCTAGTGAATGCGAAGATACCACGCATATGCATAGAAAATCCAATTGGCATAATGAGTACAGTATACCGCAAACCTAGCCAAATTATTCAACCATGGATGTTTGGTCATCCTGAATCCAAGGCAACTTGCTTATGGATTAAAGGCATGCCGTTACTCAGAGAAACTAACAATGTATATGATGAAATGATGCAATTGCCTAAGAATAAACGTATGCGTTTGCACTATCTCCCGCCTTCCAAACACCGATGGAAGATACGTTCAGAGACGTTTCAAGGTATTGCCGATGCCATGGCGAGCCAATGGGGTATCGCATATGATACACATCCTATTTCAACTATAACATGAATAACCCCTACGCAATCTGGATACCTTCCTTGCATGGTAGGTATTTACTAACCTTCCCCACTTTAGACGATGCCCACCTTTTTATCATCAAATATGGTGGGGGTCTAGAGATTGTGCCCAATAATTACGAATACTTTTAATCTTTTTCCAATGAAAACTAAAAAAGCTAAAAAACCTAATTGTTCAGTATGTAACCCGAAAGGCAAAAATTCGTATCGGCGTATCTGTATAGCATGTTATCAGGCTACACTCGACCGACTACATTTAAACTAACCCAACGCTTCAAAGTGGCATTCTACCTACGGGTGAGCTAGGGAGATTCTGTGGGCTCAAGTTAAGTGGCTGAGTGTTCTTTTTAAGAGCATTCATGGCTACATTGTGAGCATGTGATGGAGTATTATAATACTTCATCCCTTGGCTCATTGTGTTTTCGCCATTGCCATGGAGTTTAGCTGGCAAGTTTTTACCCTTGGACGCTTTGTCCCACTCTTTAACCGCTTCAGCTCCGCCAAGTGCTTTTGTGCCTGCTGGCGTGTGTGCCCAACCTTGTTGTGCTTTAGATTTGTATGGCATATTATGAACCGAGCGGTCTACCACCATGTTTACCATTAGCCTGAGCTGCTTTAGCCTTGGCTTCGCTATGTACTTTACCAAGTTTTCTACCCGCAGTACTGCTATGCTCAACGGCTAGAGCTACTGCAGAACCATGCAAACCAGCATTCATTTTAAATGCCTGGAGCGAATTAATAGGAGCTGATGGCCTGTGGAGCATATAAAATCAGTTAACCCAACGCTTTGCCCTGTCAAGCGCACAGATGAGTGGCTTTTATTGGGTTACCACTCGGGCGAAATGCTAAGTAGAGAAATAACGATAAACTCCCCCCAATTACCCCGTATGTGTGCGCAGATTCACAACTGAATAATTTTTCCTAATAATCAATAAAAATCGAAAATCTTTGACAATAAACCCAACGCTTCTACATCTCAATAAATCGTCTTAAAATAACATGCGCTTTTTCCTCGGCCAAGCTAATGAACTGGGTATCGTGTCCGCACTACCCCAACAAACTTTCAAAGAGTTATGCGAAACAGTTTTGGAGAATCCAATACAATTAGACATAACACGCGAGAAATATAAATCTCTGATAAAGGCAGACCAAAATAAAGTTAAGAGTGTATCGTATATAACACCTGCTGCTTTTAAAAATAGTCCCACCAATAGAAAAACAGAAAATGTTTTGTGCTGTAACTTGATTGCCATTGATATTGATGACAACGAACAAAGTGAAAAGGTATTAACCCAACGCTTTAGTGGTCTGCAGGATTATAACTTCTATGCGTATAAGACTGCGAGTAGCACGGATGGCGCAATGCGCATTAGAATATTTGTTGAAGCAGATCAGTTGTCGATTGATGCATATCCAAGAGCAGTTAAAACGGTAGCAAACTTACTAAGCTTGGACAAGGTGACCAAAGAATCCTTAGTCCCTGTGCAACCAATGTATCTGCCTACGATGTTTAAAGGCGATACGCAGTCGCCGTTCGTGAAGGCTTGCTATGATGCTGCATCATTTAGAATACAAGACATCCTAGATGATGAGTTATTACCTAGTGTAGCAAAAGTTGAAACCGAACTAGATAAGCTAGTCGGTGGATTAGAATACTTACGCGAACCATTAGAGGGTGTAACAAGTGACGATGTAAAAGAAGCATTAACCTATTTAGATCCTAACTGCATCTATTATGAATGGCTTGAAATTGCATGTGCTATTAGGCATCAATTTGAAAGCAACATTGGCTTTGATCTATGGGATTCATGGAGCAGCAAGTCAGTTAAATATCCAGGACAAGATGAGTTAATTAGGAAGTGGAAGACAATTAAGCCACAGACACTTGATCGTGCACCGATTACGATTAGGACACTCTTTAAAAAGGCAGAAGAGAAAGGCTGGCAGCCTAAAGATTTCTCGGCTCGCATGTATCAAGGTTTAATTGATTGGATACGCAGCCCACAGCGCAGTCCAGTGCATTTAATGACTGAAGGTCTGCAACGTATTGTAAGACTCGGTAATATTATAGGAGTCATTGAGCGTAATAGTTTAATCAATACACTTAAGGATCAACTGCGTTCACTTAATCAACCGATTACGTCTGCACAACTTAAGAACCAATTAGGTAAATTAGAGTATGAAGTGTTTAAAGCGCGCGAGATTCCGATTTGGTGCAAGACACTTATTTATAAAATAGATAACGATACGTTCTTTGATTATGTTAAAGGTATACAATATAGCCGTCAGAGTATTAACGATATTTATGATCCAATTCGTATCTCTGAGGATAAGAGTATCAGCCCTGTTGCCTATGCTTTAAGAGAGGCAAAGATACCACAAGTTGCAGGTGATGTCTATGACCCTGCAAGAATGGATAAGATGATAGTGGATGTGGACGGGGCAGACTACTTCAACACTTATAAAAAGACTTTCCCCTTAGCTGATACCAAGCGTAAAAAGGAAGCAGAGAGCATCTTTATGATGCATATGGAAAATCTTATAGGCGAAGAGGATTATAGGAAAACCTATATTGATTACTTAGCTTATATTGTACAAAATCCTGGTAAGAAGATTCGCTGGGCTCCCGTATTACAAGGCACACAAGGCTGCGGTAAGACGTTTATTGCAGTCTGCATGAAGCATGTATTAGGTAAACGCCATGTGAGGAAAGTAGAAGCAGGTACAGTACTTGGTGGCAGCTTTAACTCATGGTGCTTTGGTAGTCAGGTGATCTTTATTGAAGAGGTATACGTCAATGGACCAAATAAGTATATCATCATGAATAAGCTTAAACCGCTTATCTCTGACGATGAAGTCAACATGCGAGCCCTTTATAATGATGACCGCACCGTCGATAATATAACTAATTACTTAATGTTCAGTAATCATCACGATGCTTTGGCAGTCAAAGATGAAGATAGAAGATATTTTATCTTGGAATCTCCATTACAACAACCTGAGCAAGTCGAAGAATTAGGGGGTAAAGAGTATTTTAATAAGATATTCCAGATTGAAAACAATCCAACAGGCTTACGGGCATTTTTTGAAGAATGGAAGATCAGTTCCGATTTCTCTGCACAGGGAAGAGCACCGATTACTAAATACTTTAAAGATCTGGTTGATCAAGTGTCCACGCCATTGTCATCCGCTATAATGGAAATTATAACAGATGCAGATGTTCCACTCGTACAAAAAGACCTCGTATCACTTAAATCGTTACGCAATGCTTTAGACTTTAAGAAAGTTAACACTTTTGCAGATAATACCCTTGGTATTATTTTACGCGAGAAAGGGTATAAGTACTATGATCGTATTAGTATTAACGGCGAAAAGCATACTATTTATACTAAAGGGCTTAGGAGAGATCCTGCCACAGTAGCTAAAGAAAGATTAGATTTCTTATAAAAACGAGTTGACAGAAAACATAATCTGTTTTCTATAAAATTATTATGCTAGAAAATAAAATACAAGACCTCATTGAGGCATTAAATCGTAACACTGACGCTATATTGGCGACTTTAGGTAAGCCACAGGCTATACCAGAATTAAAATTAATAGAAACGGTAGTTAAAAATGCGGAAGAGGAAGTTAAAGTTGATCAGGTAGAAGAAAAGCCTGAAGCAAATCCGATTACACCTGCCGATATTAGAGGTTTAGCAGTTAAACTTCTTGATATGGGCAAACGTAAAGAAATTGAGAAGATTAACGAACAATTCGGCATTGCTAGACTTAGCGAAGCTACTCCTGAGAAGTTTCAAGAACTATACGATAAACTATTGGAGGTAGTAGCTAAGTATGAAAAACCACGCAAAGATTAACATCGGGCCAAGTTCGGCTCATCGCTGGCTTGAGTGTCCAGCATCTCCCAATTTCATAGTTCAGAATGCGGACAAGTTGCCAGATGAGACTACGGAATTTGCTGAAGAAGGTAAGATTGCGCATGCTTTGGCTGCTGAATGGCTAACCGAAGTATACGTTAATCGTGATAATGAGAACAGCGTGATTAAAATACCACAGATTGATGATGTGGATATGTATAAGCACATTAAAAATTATGTGGATATGGTGACAGATAAGATGCTACCACATGACGAGACATTTGTTAAAATCGAGTCCCGCATTCCATTATGGTATCTTCCTGAGCGTAGCGGGTACATTGACTGTGTTATTATTAACCCAACGACTAAGGTCTTAGAAATTATAGATCTCAAATATGGTATGGGCGTTAGTGTTGATGCAGTCCGTAATCCGCAGCTTATGATCTACGCTGAATCGTTTATGCAAGAGTACAATTTGGTATATGATTTCAATGATAAGTGGACTATTAAGTTATCCATTTACCAGCCAAGAGATCGCAATGATAGTAACGGTTTACGCGAATGGACTATAAGTCGCAAGGATCTAACTGTCGTAGCTTCGATCATTGAAGAATTAGCTCAAAGTATAAGCGATAATACACCCGATTTACCTTTTGTTCCTAATCCTGACCATCAGTGCAAGTTCTGCCCAGCGCAAAGTATATGCAAAGCATATGCAGGCCATGTATTAGGAGTTGTGCCTATGGAAAATGAAATAATAGAACTGCCTAACCCTAATGCATTCGACCGCTCCAAGCGTGTTAAAGTCCTTGAAGTGAAGGATGCCTTAATTGCATGGCTTGACGAACTGGAGAAGATTGAACTACACGATCTAATGAATGATGCACCTGAACTTGGCTTTAAAGTAGTCGAAGGTAGAACGCATCGTAAATGGGCAGATGCAGAGCAAGCAGCCGAAGCTTTGAAGAATATTTTAGGCGATAATATTTACGAAGATCCTAAGATAATCACAGTAAGCGAGGCAGAGCGTAGGATTAAAGCAGAAGGCAAATCTGGAATGCTCGAGAGCTTAAACCAAGTGATTGTTAAACCTAAAGGCAAAGCGACTTTAGTTCCTATTAGTGATAAACGTGAATCTTTAAACCAAAATTTGTTAGCAGAATTAAATAATATCGACATATGAGTACACCAAAATCAGATCCAAGTATAGTAAGATTAAATAACGTGCGGATTTCATTTCCAGCACTCTTTGAACCTAAATCGTTCCAAGGAAGTAAAGCAAAGTATGGCGCAACATTTCTTTTAGATAAGAAAAACAATGCTGCAGAAATTAAAGCTATACAAGACGGTATCAAGGCTTGTATTGCTGACACATGGAAAGGCAAAGCACCAGGTTCACTTAAGACCTGTTTAAGAGATGGCGCAGAAAAAGATCACCTCGATGGTTATACAGAGGATGTGATGTTTTTAAGTGCCAGCTCCGAAAAGCGTCCTTCCGTTGTTAAGCGTGATTTGACTCCGCTTGTAGCTGAAGATGGTATGCCATATGCAGGTTGCTATGTTGTAGCTACCATTCGCCTGTGGGCACAAGACAATCAGTACGGAAAGCGTGTTAATGCACAACTTCGTGCGGTAATGTTTTATAAAGATGGTGAACCATTTGGAGAAAAGCCTATTGATGCATCATCTGAATTTAGCGGTGTGGCAGTTGAAGACGATAGCGTTGTATGATTCACCCAGCCACACAAGCACAAGCATGGGTCAATCAGATGATGGCTGACCCTATTGCTGCTGCTAAAATCAAAAACCATATCGCTTTAGAGGAGCTCATTGCTCTTTTAGAATTACCTGTAACTCCGAATGATTTTGTAGAGGAAATCATTTGTGGGTTTAAGGAGATAGACACACACGAGACCAAATGATCATACACTTGGATTATGAAACACGATCAAAAGCCGACTTAAAAGAAGTTGGAGCACATCGTTATGCCATTGATCCAAGCACCGAGATACTAATGGCTGGTGTATCAGAGAATCCCCCTGATGCACCAGTTCATTTGATGACTAAGTATGATTATAGCCCTGAAGTTAAAGATTTGATTTCACGGGCAGATATAATATATGCACATAATGCACCGTTTGAGCAGGCGATCTCTTGGGCACAAGCTCAAAAGTTCTTCGGATTTGAAATACCAATTGAAAAGTGGCGTTGTACTGGGGCTATGGCTAGGAAAGCCAGTTTACCCTGGAGTCTTGAAAAACTTGCTTTGCAACTCAAGCTTACAGAACAGAAAAATACTGAGGGCAGAAGATTAATCAGGCTTTTTTGTTTACCGAATAAAGAAGGTAATTTCAACGATCCAAAAGAATTTCCAGAAGATTGGGAGCTATTTAAAGAGTATTGCAGACAGGACGTAAGAACTGAGAAAGCAGTGCATCACAAGCTGAAAGCGTTTGAACTGCGGGACGAGTCACTAGAGACCTTTCTATTTGATTTAAGACTCAATCAGACAGGTATCCCTGTGAATGTACCCGCCCTTAAAACGGCGAGTAAGATAATAAAAGAAGAGCAAGAGCGATTAACAGGCGAATTTCTAAGTCACATGGGTTTTAATCCTACCCAGCGTGAGCTATTTAGAAGAACAGTCGGGTTAACTGATATGACTTCTGAAACTGTGGAAAAAGCCATTGGTTTAGGTCATCCCCAAAAAGAAATATTAAAAATTTATCAAAAGTTAAGTTATGCAGCTATTAAAAAGGTGGATACAATTCTTGACTGCGTCTGTCCTGATGGCCGTGTTCGCGGTACTTTGTTGTACTACGGGGCTGGTACTGGCCGTTGGAGCGGGCGTTTGGTCCAGCCTCAGAATTTTAAAAAGACGCCGAGAGAGCTTCGAGGAGTTACTGGAGAAGTATTTCAGGCACTTGAAAAGGGGATAAGTGCTGAAGACTTGTCATTATTATACGGCGAACCTTTAGAGCTCATCGCTGCCGTCATACGACAGTTTATAACCGTGTCACTTGACGCAGACTATAGTGCTATCGAAGCGCGGATCATATGCTGGCTTGCTGATCAAAAAGATGTATTGGAAAAATGGCGTAAAGGTGAAGATCTTTACAAATGGATGGCAGGCCATGTGTATGGCATTACCCCTGACAAGGTAGATAGCGATCAGCGTGAGGTCGGTAAGCGCATTATCTTAGGAGCTGGCTATGGAATGGGAGCACCTAAGTTCCAATCGTCATGCTTGGAACAGTATGGATTAGATTTATCTATCAGCCTTTGTGAAAAGGCTATTCAAATGTTTAGATCACTTTGCAATGAAATTACAAATTACTGGTATTATCTCGACCACAACGCAAGAATGGCTATCGGTCAGCTTGGAACTACTTTCGGTCCTTTCACTTTTCGCAGTATTGGCGGTATTCCTTTCCTTATATTTAAACTCAGGAGTGGAAGAAATTTGGTATATCCTTACGCAGCGTTGGAGACGGACGCAAAAGAAGGAAGAACCAACCTTACCTATTGGGGACAAATCGCGGGTCAGGTATCATACGGCAGAGTCAAGCTTTACGGTGGTAAGCTCGCGGAAAACGAAACGCAAGCCACGGCAGCGGACATAATGGCTCATGGAGCTATCATCGCAGAAAAAGCAGGGTACGAAATAGTCACTCTGATCCATGACCAAGCCCTTGCTATTAAACGAGATGGACAATCGGCTTTGCAATTTGGCAACTGTCTTGCCACTTTGCCAAAATGGGCAACAGGGCTACCACTTAAGGTAGAAGCTAAGGAATGTAAATATTACTCAAAATGAGCCAACAATCTTTTATAATTATAGCCGTCATACTTTTCTTAGCTATTTGCATAGCTATCTTTACTTCAAATCCAAAATAACATGAATACCTATTCAGATAAAATTTATGATGTTAACCACACATATAATCCAGATAATGCGCCGACTTATACCACAGATGGCCAATCTGTATTTACTTTAAATGGCAACGATTGCCCTGCACAATTTAATAACTGTACTTTTGATGGAGGCACAGTTCACTGGGGCTTCAAATCTACCGCCAGCTTGGAATCTAATGGTTGCACCCCACTGGTCACCAATACAGTGGTATTTAATAATTGCGTTTTCAAAGATGGACTTGAACGTGCTTATGACCAAGTAAGAGGAGGCAATGTAATATTTAATAACTGCAAATGGATTAATACTGGTATTGCCCGCAAACCTGTTACTAACGCAGTTACTGATTTAAGCCAGATGTGCGATTGCGGTTTAAAAAGTGGAGTATGGAATGTACAATTTAACAATTGCCAAATTAATGACGTATTACTTGGCGATTATACTATTTATGATCAAATTGTACGCCCTAAGACCCGTGGCATTAGTTTTAACAATTGTACTAATCCTAATGGCGGTCCGATTTTTGTTCGTGGTTGGTACGCAGATGCAAATACTATTTGGTCAAAAGATACTAATCTAAGCGTTCATATTCATACGGATTTAGCTACTCACGTTTATTTTCAATATAACATTCACTTCGGGGATAATCGTAAAAATATTCCAGGTGAATTTGTAATTACTCCAGTTGAATATACTGCAGTTACTAATCCGTTTATTGTATCCAAAGCTCCACAGGCTTTAGCATAATAGAATGAAAATAGGCGCACGATTACAAATTTTCGAGGGTGATGTCTTTGTCACGGATAAAGACCGTGAAAGACTTACCCCACATCTTTCAGGATGGAATCATTTACACGAAGTATTTTTACTTGGTATAAATGTGCCAGACTTAAAACGATTAGTTGTTTTAGAGATGCTAGGACAACAAAGACAGGCAATTATTGACAGACTTCTTGCTCGGATTTCTAAGCTTGAAAAGCAAATTCGCAAAGAAAAAGTCAAGAGATGTCTACTAAGCTCGAAAGCTCTTTAGAGCGTCAAGTTGTTAAATACGCAAAAGAACAAGGAATTTTATGCATAAAATTTACTTCTCCGTCTCGCCGTGGTGTACCAGATCGTTTGCTGATTGGACCATTAGGCGAAATATACTTTTTGGAATTAAAACAAAAAGGCAAAATGCCAACACCGCTACAATGGCGCGAAATTCATCTGCTAAACAAGTATCAAGTAAGAGCTGGGTACGTTGATAATATCGAAGATGCCAAAACGATCATCAATACACTTGTCAAAATCTGATGCAACTAAAGCTAGAGCCCTACCAAGAAGAAATGCGAGACTTCTTGATTACACACGAAAGGGCAGCAGCTTTTGTATCACCTGGTCTAGGCAAAACGGCAGCCACTTTATCTGCGATCAAATACTTAATGGCAGAAGGAGTTTGTAAAGCAGCTCTGATTGTAGCCCCACTTCGTGTCGCAACTTACACATGGCCAAATGAAATCAAAAAATGGAAAGAGTTTAACTTCTTCAAAGTCGAATCGTTACGGGGTACTAAGCCCTCTGGAGAGGCGGATATATATCTCATTAACTACGAACAGCTCCAAAAATTATCCTCCCTCGACTTCTGCGATCTCATCGTATTTGATGAGCTCACTAAAGCAAAAAACCCCAAGAGCGAACGTATCAAACATATCCGCCCTATGCTACGCAACCATCGTAGATGGGGACTCACAGGAACTCCTCGGCCCAATAGCTTATTAGAATTGTTTGCGCAGATAAGATTGTTAGATGATGGTCAGAGATTAGGTAAGTCGTTTGATCAGTTTAAGCGTAGTTACTTTTATCCCACTGACTACATGGAGTATAACTGGGAGCCAAAGCCAGATGCGGAAAAAACTATTTATGCAAAAATCGAAGATCTACAAATCACGCAAAGATCAAGTGACTTACTTAAAATCCCTGACACCATCGTCGAAGACATTGACGTCGGATTGCCCGTGGAAGGTAGGAAGATTTACAATCAGCTTGAGCGCGAACTGCTTGTGTTTTTATCAGGAGGGAAAGAAATCGTTGCCCAAAACGCAGCTATCTTGGTCAACAAATTACTTCAAGTTGCTGGAGGAGCATCTTATAACGAAGATCGAGAAACGATTGTTGTCCATGAAGCCAAAATCGAAGCCCTCAAAAAACTCGTTAATTCCAAAGAAAGAAAGCAGGATCGATTTATCATCGCCTCGAATTACATTCATGAACGAGAAAGAATTTGCAAAGCGTTACCGAAAGCCGTTGACGCAAGTACAATCAAAGAAAACCTCGAAGACCTTTGGAACTCAGGTCAAATAAAATATTTAGTTGCAGATCCAAGAAGTTTAGGCCATGGACTTAACTTACAACAAGGCGGGTCTAACGTCATTTGGTTTAGTCCGACTTGGTCAAGAGAATTATACGATCAATTTAATGCCAGAGTTGCTCGTAAAGGCCAAACAGAAATCACTACAATTTACCGCCTTATTGCTACAAATACGATTGATGAAGCAGTAATTGAAACGCTTAGAGAGCGTGGCGATAATCAAAATGCAATGTTAAATATACTAACTAACTATAAAAAACATGTTACCTGAACTATTAATAGCAGCCTTAATTGCGGTTGAATCTGGCGGGAATATAAAAGCCGTGGGAGATCATGGTAAAGCCGTGGGAGTATTACAAATCCACCCCGAAGTTGTCAAAGATTGCAATTCCATCATGCAAAGAAAGATTTTCAAACTTGATGATCGGTACTTCAAAGGTAAGTCCGTGAATATGGCCAATATTTACTTACAACACTATTGTAGTCCTAAACGTCTTGGTAGGAAACCTTTATACAAAGATTATGCTATGTGTTGGCATTATGGGCCAATGGGACCATGGATGAGGGATAAGGACGGCTATTGGGATAAAGTTCTCGCAGAACTACTTAAACAGGCTGAGAGTAAAACGTAATTTATTACGTCTTAAGCTTAGTTAAGAGGCTATAGATAGCGTTTAATCTTTTAAACGATACCAGACACGGCGTTTAAGCTTATTGCCTTGTAAAACGTGTCCTTCAAATACATCTATCTTTTTAAGATTTTTAAGTCTTTCGATGTATTTGTAGGTACGGTGAGCTCCGATACCCAGTTCGGCTTTAAGTTCTGGAAAAGTTACCCAACCCTCACCTGGGGGTAATATCTCCCGAGAAGCGAGTTCCTTTTCAAGCAAAGCTGCCCATTTAGAAAGCTCAGTACGTTTTGATTTCGGTAGCGACACGGTATTTGCCTCCTATTGACCTAGCTTGAAAGATTTGAAATTCACCATCTGGATATACTTCACCAAATGCCCAGCCGTGAGACCACATAAGGCTACCTAACTTAGCATTGGAATATGGCATATCTAGCTTGCATAGGCAGCCTATTGCACGGCCTTCCCTTGGCTCTAGTGACCTTACAGATACCACAGCTATGTTATGCGTATGACCATGGATAATATTCGACTGGTAAGAGTTTATATGCGTTGCTGTGGCATTCGGTCCAGTTGCAAAGCCGTGTATGACTTTTAAATGCCCTATACGATAAAAGCCTTCTCTCACTGTATAAGGAACTAACTTGGCGTTCCAGCGTTTGCAGTATT
>Ga0007816_1000209_pt1 | contig 17328 bp, 4 predicted proteins | sample CryBogCBE27Jul09_FD_71213 | JGI IMG/M metagenome (GOLD analysis project Ga0007816, IMG submission 71213) | Freshwater microbial communities from Crystal Bog, Wisconsin, USA - CBE27Jul09 | ecosystem: Environmental > Aquatic > Freshwater > Lake | place: Crystal Bog, Wisconsin, USA | collected...
AATATAGTCATCAATAATAAAAGGACTATTTGCAAATGTATGACCAAATATCCAGAATTCAATTGTAAACGGAGCCATTCCATACAAGAAAGGTGTACTTGGCAGTGACAAGTATGATGTACTTCCATTAAAATAAACACTACCACTAGCAGTATTAGATATTAAACCTATTGAAGATACGGCATTACCTACTGCACTTTGTGTTGCAGACAAAGGACTAGTAGGTGTAGTAAAGTTAAGTAAATAAACACCCACTCCGTTTACAACACGTAGATTACTGATGTAGCCGTTCAATGGGTTACTGCTACTGTATCCAGTACCAATGTATGGACTACCGATTACATAGTTATTACTATCTGTGTATGTACTACCTGCTTGTGTACCATTAACATATAGTTTAGTATAACCAGAATTTTTAACTACAGCAACGTGATACCAGGTGCTTGTAGATAGTGTAGAGCCAGTGATAACACTAGTACCTGCCACTGCATAATATACAACACTTGATGCAACATAAATTTGTGCACTTACTGAATTGCTTGCAGTTCTATTGTCAAACAATGTACCACTAGTACCGCTTGCTAAATAGATCCATCCCTCAATTGTAAAGTTATTAGTACCAAATGTGAATACTGCATTACTTGGTGCATTTAAGTACTGAGTACTACCTGTAAAGTATACACTATCACCGTTATTAATTGCGTTTAAGGCAAACGGAGATATAGTTGTACTTAGTGTAACGCCACCGTTGTTTGATATTGTATAATGACCGCTAGCATCAGCAGTTAATGATGTTTGTAGTGCCAATACTGCAGTACCAGTATAAACAGTTAACGGAGATGTAGGTGTTGCAAAAGTACTAGTGTACAATGCAGTACCATTAATAATTCTTGCATTGGATATATATCCAGAGAAATAATATGTAGCACTACTTTCTAAATATCCAATATTCAAAATACTCTGTGAGTTCCAAGTAGAAATAGTACCTGATCCTTGTAAACCACCATTTACAAATATTCTAACTAAATTTGTGTTATCTCTAGTAATTGCTATATGATACCAAGTATTTAATGAGAATGCATAACTAGCACCAACGAAAGCAATAGTACTAGGTCCACTTCTATAACCTATTTGTACATTGTTAGATTGAATAGTCCATTCCCATGCATCAGTATTACCGCCATTAGTTTCACCCATAATAGTGCCAACTGGTGAAGGATATGATGTCATGTAAACAAATGCTTCAATTGTGTGTATCGCAGATAATCCCGGCCAAGAATATGTAACAGTTAAATATGTACTACCATTAAAATAACCACTATATCCACCTACTTGAGGTATTGTTGTAAACGGTGATATTGTTAAACTAAGAGTTGCACCACCGGTATTTGTTAGTGTAAGGTTGTTTGTACTTGCATCACCTGTTACTGTGCTTTGTAATGCCAATAATGCAGTTTGTGTTCCTGTTATTGCATTACTTGTTAAATTACCAGCATTTTGTACTAGTGTGAGAGGATTTGTTTGTGGTGTGAACGATCCTGTATATACAGCTAAATTAACGATACGGAAGTTGCTTATATAGCCATAAAAACCATAACTAGCTTGAGTAAAGTAACTACCTAGATAAAGATTACCGGTAGCTCCTACTGGATTAACAAACGATGAAGTTGAATAACTTGATAAACCATTGATATAAATGTTAAATGAAGTTGCACTACTTCTTACAACTGCTATATGTGTCCAAACATAGTATGGTATAATGTTTGTAGAGGTATAACTATTTGGTAATGCAAAATTACCTGCAGTATTTGTATAAAATACTACATAACCAGTTGCATTGATAACAAGAGCCCAGAAAGCTGAAGAACCATTTACACCTACTGATGCAATTGTGGTATATGTAGTGTATGCGGTTGTGTAAACCCAGCATTCAACAGTAAAGTTAGAGTTTGCAAAATTAACACTAGATGTGACTGGAGTATATAGATAATTTAAACTTCCATCAAATATAACGCTATAAGCAAATATATTAGTTACTGCTGAGCCAATCAACACTGGACTGCTACGATTTATACTATCACCAGTACCTAATATACCCCAACTATTCATACCCCATGCATACATTGCATTAGCAGAAGTAATACCCATTGCATGTGAATATGCTGTAGATATTTGTGTCCAACTACTTGTTCCAATCTGCACTGGACTTGAACGACTAGTAACGGTTCTATCACCTAGACCACCTAATACGTTATTACCCCAGGCAAACAATGCACCATCTGCACGAATAGCAAAACTCATCATGTTTCCTGCTGAAACAAAAATCCAACTACTTGTGCTTACTAATTGTGGATTACTGTAACTTGCAGTTGCCGTGTTGACACCAACTTGACCATAGTTATTATATCCCCAAGCCCATAAGCTACCATCGCTACGTATGGCAAGTGTATGGCTAGTACCAGTGCTTATCTTTGCCCATGCAAATCCACCTAATTGACCTGAATCATTTCTACCCCAACCCCATAATGTACCATCACTACGAATTGCAATACTATGGCTATTACCGGCTGATATTGCTGACCAACTACTGTTACCAATTTGTACAGGGCTACTAGCACTAATGATATTAGAAATACCTAATTGTCCACTACCATTATATCCCCAAGCCCATAATGTACCGTCACTACGTATTGCTAATGTATGACTTACACCAGTCGTAATGCTTGACCAATAGACTGCATTAGGTATACCTATTTGTCCATTTGTGTTCAATCCCCAACCAAACAATGCATAATTGTTTGTAAGTCCTAATGTATATTTGTCACCTGCACTTACAGATGACCAAGAGCTGACACCTACTTGTATAGGTGAACTTTGATATTGCCAGCTAGTGAGTTGCACAGGGCTTGATAAGTTTATATTAAACACACCGCCACCGCTACCAACACTTAAATAACCTGAAGTATTGTTACCTGAAAAATATGCAGTACCAGCTGTAGTAGTTGCATAGAAGAAACTACCTGCAGAAGACACTTTACTAAAGTTTGATACTGATGCAGCTATTTGTACTGGACTGCTTTTATCTGCGTTTGTACCATCGCCTAGTTGACCATAACCATTATAGCCCCAAGCATATAAATAACCATTTGCAATACCATAGCTTGAAATATCACCGGTTGACACTTGACTCCAACTCAATATATTGAAAGGTCCAACTTGAGACAAGAATCCAGAGGAATTAGCAATAGGATACGCATATATTCCATAATCAATGAATGCAGTACTGCTTTGACATGTTAGTAATACAACTGCACCAGTTAAATTAGTTGCGGCACCTGTACCAACTGCACCAACTGTACTTGTTGTCAGTGGAGTTACACTTGGAGAAAAATATGTTGTACCTATAGTATTACCAGTATAAAGTGCTTGTCCATTTATAATACGTAAATTACTAATACCTCCCCATAAAAAATTTTGAACAAGACTATAACGTATTCCAATGTATGAATAGAAAGATTCAGTATTGTATAATGTAGTATCTGCGGCAGTTGCAATTGCTTGTCCATTTCTATATAATGTACCAACATTATTGTTTCTTACATATGCAACATGATACCATTGATATAAATTAAAGTCAGTAGTAGAAGGATCTTGCACAAGAGTACTTGTACCATTGTACCAACCTAATGATCCGCTTGTATTCAAACCCCAACCAAATGCCCAATTGTTTGTATGTGATCCGTCCCTTGCATCAAAAATATATTGTATGCTTGGACCAACTTCTAGATATATCCAACATTCAACGGTGAAATTATTTGCACCAAATGTTAATCCACTAGCGCCTGCACCAGGATATAGTGTTAGTGTTTGATAACCAGTAGCTACGTTATAATTATAGAATATACTTCCACCGTTTGCTACAGATGGGCCTGCTGATATAACTTGTGCTGGCGTTGTTACATATGTTGTTGCATAGTATAAACCAAGTTGACCATTTGCATCACCGCCCCAAGCCCACAATGTACCGTCACTACGTATAGCTAAACTATGTGATAAGCCCGCAGCTACTTGAGTCCAGCTACTTGTACTAATAAGTGTAGGGACACTACGTGCAGTTAGATCACCTGTACCTAATTGTGCAAAACTGTTAAGACCCCATGCATATAAATAACCTGTTTGACTTGTAATAGCAAGTGTATGACTTCCACCTACTGATGCAGTTACCCATGTTTGAGAAAGGTTTGCACCAATCAATACTGGGCTAATCACTGAGTTAGTTGAGTTATTACCTACTTGTCCAAAATTATTGAATCCCCAGGCCCATAGTGCACCATTATCTGCAATCGCAACAGCAGTATATCCACCTGCAAATACTGACTTCCATGATTGTACACTTGTTGATATAACTTGCACTGGACTACTAGTACTAATACCAGCTGTGTTATTACCGAGTTGACCATATTGATCTGCACCCCAAGCCCATAGTGTACCATCTAATCTTATTGCATACTTTGTATTTGTACCCGCAGCAATCATAGACCAACTACTAATACCAACCTGCACTGGAACTGAGGTAGATATTGTTGTATTGTTTCCTAATTCACCGTATGTATTAGTACCCCAAGTCCACATTGTATAGTCAGTTTTCAACGCAATAATGTTACTAGTTGTAACATTCATTAAAATTTGTAACCATGAAGCAGTATTGCTAGGACTTGGTGTTGTACCTAATTGTGCAAAATCATTTGCTCCCCAAGCCCATAATGTACCATCATTACGAATAGCAGTACTATGACTTGTACCTGCACTAATTGCAACCCAGCTACTATTACCAATTTGTATTGGACTACTACGTGTAACTGTAGTGCCATCACCTAATTGACCATATCTATTATCACCCCATGTAAACAATGCACCATCACTACGTAGTGCCATTTTGTGTGATAATTTTTCACTCAATTGAACCCAGTATAAACCACCTGCAGGTAAATTATTTGTTCCTAATTGACCATATTGATTTGCACCCCAAGCCCAAATAGTACCATCAACTCGTTTAGCTACTGTATGGCTACCACCTGCACTAACAGCACTCCAACTACTTGTTGATATTTGTGTAATACTACTACGTGTTACAGTTGTACTATCTCCCAATTGACCTAATGTATTGTTACCCCATGCCCATAGTGTACCGTCAGCTTTGATAGCTACAATATGCATTTTACCTGCACTTACACTAGTCCATGAACTAGTACCCACCTTATAAGGAGTCATTGTAAAATCTTGATAGAATCCAATTTGTGTTGGGCTACTCTGTGCAGCAGTAACACCGTATGGGCTTCCTGTGTAATATGTGGTATAATCAGACGTTGTGAAATATCCTGCACTTTGATCAACCACTGTTGCTGCAAATATATATGAAGTTGTTGTACTAATTTGCGTAGGTGAACTTAAATTATAATTATGATACAATCCTAATTGTCCGGCGCCGTTGTATCCCCATGCAAACAATGTACCATCAACACGTTGAGCAATCACCGCATAGCCTTCAGTTCTTACTGCTGTCCAACTACTAGTACCAACTTGTAATGGGTATGATGTAGAAATTGTATTGTTTAAACCCAATTGTCCATAGTTATTATTACCCCATGAAAATAAGCCACCATCACTACGAATCACGAACACATTACTATCACCTGCAGCAAGTTGTGTCCAGCTTAATGGAGTAGCAACACTTGTAAAAGGTGTTACTGTAGTAGTGCGAGGATAACTTGTAGAAGGATATGATATAATATAATTATAACCACTGTTATCAACGAATGTACTATTTTGAAGTGTTAGCAATGAAACAGTGCCTGTTAAACTACCGGCAACACCAGAACCAGTAGCACCTATTGTGTTATTTGTCAATGGTGTTGTGCTTGTAGTAAAGTATACAGTACCTTGATTGATACCCGTATATATTGCTTGACCCATTACAACTCTAAAGTTACTGATGTATCCACCAAAGAAATCAGAACCAGCAACATCACATCCAATATACAATGGGCTAGGTTGATCAGTGATAGGATCAAGTAATGTTATTGTATATATACTAGCACCGTTCAAATATACTGCTAAATGACTAATGCCATCATATGTAAGTGCAATATGAGTCCATGCATTTGGTTGTACACCATAATATGAAGTATATGAAGTTGTATAAACTAATAAGTTTATATAACCAGTTGTTATATTTAAATTAAGTTGAATACTTGCATTGGTTCCTGAACGCTTACTAAAAATACCATTGTTAGCAGCATAATTGCCCCATGGATTAATCCAACATTCAATTGTCCACGCACTCTTAGAAAAATCAAATCCTTGTAAACTGTTGCCAACTACTACAAAATCTGTGCTACCATTGAATATAACACTATATGCATTATTATTTGATAATGTATTTCCAGCTGGAATCTGTACTGGGCTACTTCTAGAAAGAGTATTATTAATTCCTAATTGACCAACACCATTGTATCCCCATGTAAATAATGTACCATCATTGCGCAATGCATAACTAGCTTGATATGCAGTAGCAATACTAGACCAGCTAGGTGCTAAGAACCATGAAGTACCAAAAGGTGAACCATTTAATGGATCAGATGTAACTGGGAATGGTTGACCAACTCTGAAAATATAATTGTTATTACCACTATTATCAACTAATGTTGCGTTTTGAAATGTCAACAACACAACAGTACCTGTAATTGTATTACTTACAACACCTGCACCTGTTGAACCAGCAGTAGTTGTTGTCAATGGAGAAGTGCTTGGTGTAAATGATGCTGAGTATAATCCTTGACCTTTAATAATTCTTAGATTACTCATAAAACCATTAAGATAACCGTAGCCACCGCCTGCTAAGTAAATAAAACCAGTTGTATTGTATGTACTAGTACCTGTAATGTAATTAGTAGTTGGTGCAGGATAAACGTTTGGCGGAGGTGCAACACAGAAATAAGTATCAGCAGAGCTACCGGACAAAGTACCATTTAGGAACAATCTAGATGTTCCGTTAATTCTAGAAAGTGCAACATGATACCAAATATTTGGTGTACTCATTGTAGTTGATATCAAAGATGTACCGTTGTTTTGATAAACTAATGTACCACCACTTACATAAATTACTATACTTGTACCTGTTATTTGTTGATTTCTAAAATCAACAAATCCTGCACTAGGTCCTGCAGCATTGAAGTAAGTCCAGAATTCAATATTAAAATCACCAGTACCAAATTGATAATAATTAGCATATGTATTGAAAGGGGTTGCATAACCTATTAATGTGTAGTTTGGTGTTACTATAGTAGGACCATTTAATAATAATAAATTATTTGGACTGTTATCAAGTATTGTGTTATTTTGTGCAGCCAACAATGTTGTGCCGGTACCAAATAAACTATAATTGGTCAATGTAGTAACTGTACCATTATTAGTAATAGTTGCATTATTGGTACTATTATCAATGAATGTACTATTCTGTAGTGCTAATAATGCAGTTAAACCAGTTGCAAAAGGACTATATGTGTTTGTTGCAACAGTTCCTGTATTTGTAAATGTATATGCATTATTACTATTATCTGCAATTGAAGCACTACTTTGTAATGCTAGAACAGTAGTAACTGTATTATTACTAAACAATCCAACAACTAATTCAGAAATTGTAGAACCAGTATTAGTAATTGTATAAGCGTTTGTACTATTATCAACAAATGTTGAGCTTTGACAAATTAATAATTGAGTATTAGCTACTGAACTTGAGGTGAATGGTGTTGTACTTGGAGTAAATGTAGATGTATACAATCCACTAGTCACAACTCTTAAGTTAGTGATATAACCATTCATACGATTTGCAACTGTATCACCAAATGATCCAATGATTGGTCTGCCTGTTAAGTTAACATAACTATTACTATCTGTGTATGTTGATCCAACTTGAACACCGTTCAAGAACATTCTTGTTGATCCTGATGCTCTACTAACTGCAATATGATACCATTGATAGAAGTTCAATAATGGGCCTGTTATTTGATGTGTTGAGCCTACATCATAATATAATATATTATTTGTAGACATATAGATAACTGGGGCTACTGCGGTTGTTGTAGTTCTTTGATCATAAAATGCTGCAGCACTTGATACTGCTCCAATGATATAAGTCCAAAACTCAACAGTAAAATCATTAGTACCAAATGCAAGACTTGTTGCTGCACTTGATACATTAATATATTGTGATGATCCATTAAACGATGCAGTATAATATCCACTAGTACTTGAGAATGTTATTGCACTAGTATTGGTACCACTAGATTGTGTAGTAGCTAAAGGTGTAGTACTTGGAGTAAATACACCTGTATATACAGCTTCTCCATTTACAACTCTAAAGTTTGAAATGTAACCACTAAAGTATGAAGAAGCAATAATATTATATGGATCCATACCAATCATCAATGTTGATGATCCTGGTGTGATAACTCCAGTTGCACCAGTAATAGCACCTGCAACCAAACCATCTAACCACAACGTCAACGTTCCACCTAATCTAGTTACAGCCACATGGTGCCAGTTCAAAGGTGTATATGCATTATTAATACTTGTTAGTGTAATTGAGGGAGTTCCACCTGTCATTTGGAGACTAAGTGTTAGGGTGTTAGCACTAGCAGTACGGTTTAATATAAAACCACTCCAACCTGCAGCAGATTGATTTCTCCAACCAAAAATTGTACCATTTGTAGTTGTATGTGTAGAGTATACCCATGCTTCAATTGTAAAATCGCTTGCTAAAGTAGTTGGACCATTTAATATAGTTAAGTATTGGCTAGTACCATTGAAATATGCACTATTACCATTTGTAGGTGTTGTTACTGTACCATTGATAGAACCACTTAGATATCCAGTGACATATCCACTAGAGTTTATAGACTGTGTTGCAGTCAATGGTGTTTTACTTGGTACAAATGTTGTACCATAAATTGAAGCCCCATTAACAATACGTAGATTAGTAATATAGCCAGCAAAATAGTTTAAACCTGTGTTGTAAGAACCTATACCTATTGCACCAGTTCCAGTGTACCATCCTGTTTGTGTAACTGCAAGATTACTTACTGCCGCACCATTCAACCAAAAGTAACCAGTTGCCACCGCTTTAACAATTGCAATATGATACCATGTGTTAGCATAGATTGTTATTGCACTTGATGTATATGTTGTTGCTGCAGTACCATTTGTTGATAAATCTAAACGTATTGAATATACACCTGCCGCATTATAAATGTATGCATTATATTCGTAGTTTGAACCTGTTAAAGTACCTTTTGAAACAATAGTGTATGTTGCACTTGCGGCAGGCAAAGTTTGCATGAATACCCATGCTTCAATTGTAAAGTTGTTGTTGCTAATTTGTAAACTAGTAACACTAGGTAATGTTAGATATTGATTAGTACCATTGAATGATGCAACGTACCCCAAAGTTTGCAAGGTATTTGTATTAGCAGTTATACTACCAGTACTGTAGAAGGGGCTGAATGTAGTTGACGGTACTACATATGTTGGGTTGTATATTGTATATGCAGATGAACTATTATCAATAAGTGTACTTGACTGAGCAGCCAAGAATATAGTTTGACCCGAAGTTATTGCTGAAATATTAGTACTGCTAGATTGAGTTGCACTTAGTGGGCTTGTTGGTACTGTAAAGTTACCAGTGTATACATTAACATTCTGAACAATTCTAATATTAGAAATATAACCAGGGAAATAATAATAAGGGCTACTATTATAACGACCAATTGTTATTGCATTTATACCAGATTGAGGAGTAAAAGGATTTGTTCCAGCAAACACACCATTGATATAACATGATGTAATACCTGTAATACTATTTCTAACAAGTGCAATATGATTCCACGCACTCATATTAGGTGTTGCAGTGGTAAATGCTGATTGTGCATTAACTCCATCATCAATTACGATTTGATTACTAGTATTTTTCCATATATCAATACCCTGATATGTGTTACCATTTAAATTGAAATTAAGTATTGATGTCTGTGTGTTATTCACAGTCCAATAGCACCACATTTCAACTGTCCATGATCCAAGCATTGTATTTTGGAAAGATAATACATTTAAATATTGAGTATAACCAATAGCAAAATAAATGCTATTTGGTACTAAACCAGTTGGTACAGTAGGAGAACTTACAAGGCTTGTAAGTGGTACAGTCGATGGCGTAAATGGACTATTATATAGTGCAACGCCATTAATCATTCTTACATTACTAAGATATCCTGTAAAGTAATTACTGTTATTATATACTTGTCTGCCCAATGCACCTGGATTAATTAGACCTATAGCTTGACTGATAGTTCCGATAACATTTGGTACACCATTAACATAAATGGTTACTCCATTTGTAAGCAAACTAGTTCTTACAACTGCAATATGATACCAAGTTGATGTAGTGAGAACAGTGGTTGTAATACTAGCAGCACCGGTTGTATTGTTTGTTGCATATAAGAAAACTATTTGACCGCTAGTGTTAAAATATAATTGCCATTGTCCATACAAAAGTGACCCAGATGCATTTATGTAATAATCTATAAGTACCGGACCACTACCAAATGATGAAGCCAATGCCCAAAATTCAATTGTAAACGGTGCTAGACCAAAGTTGTTTTGAATAGTTCCCGGAATTGTAATATAGCTAGAACCACCAAAGTACAAACTATATGCGTTTGAATTTGAAAGTGGTAAATTATTTAATACCATTGCATAATCAGAACTTGTAGAATTATAATTAAACATATAGCTATATGCATTGCTATTTGTTAATCTTACACCTGAACTAATTTGTACTGGGCTACTTCTGTTTACCGCACTATATATTTGTGCAAGTTCGCCCTCTGTTCCCTGTCCTGATGCCCATAAAGTACCATCTGTTTTAGAAAATAATGATGAAAAATAACTAATAGAGGCTAGAGACCAGCCACTATTCAAACCAACCTGTACAGGACTGTTGTATTGTACTACATTTCCTGTTCCTAGTTGACCGTATGCATTGTATCCCCAAGCCCATAATGTACCATTGGATTTTATTGCTACTGTACTTAAAATACTTGGGTTATTTGTTCCAATACTAATCCATGAACCTCCCAACTGTACAGGTGAACTACGAGTTACGTTATCATTTAGTCCCAGTTGGCTGTATGTGTTAGTTCCCCATACCCACAATGTGTTATCATTTCTCAACGCATAATATGCTTGGAATTTAGTAATTATACTTGTGTAATACTGTGTACTGCGATACCCAGCCAATTGACCTTGATTGTCACTACCCCAAACAAACAAGCTACCATCGCTACGAATTGCAGCAGTATTTTCTGATCCTGCACTTACTTGTGTCCAACTAAAACCAGGACCAATATTTGCTGGTGCAAATGCAGTAGCATTGTTTCCGTTACCTAATTGGCCAAATCTATTTCCACCCCATGTCCACAAACTGCCATCTATTTTAATACCTGCACTATGTAAATCACCTGCACTTATTTGTCTCCAGCTATCAGTACCAATTTGTACAGGGCTTAATTTATCAATACCTGTATAATCACCTAATTGACCTACATTGTTTTGTCCCCAAGCCCACAATGTACTGTCACTACGTATTGCTAACGTATGATTGCCACCTGCTGACATTTGTGACCAACTAAAGAAATTAGCTGTTTTATTATCACCTAGTTGACCGTATGTGTTATCGCCCCATAGGTACATGTTGTGAGATTTACTATATTGGGAAGAATTTCCTAATAATAGTAATAAGTGAAGCCCTAGGCTCATTATACTTCTCCGGGTTTAACTGGATAAACTGCTGCGTTTTCGTTGATGAATGTTAAATCATTTTCATAAGTTGCAGGTAAATCACGTAGTTCTTGTCTGTATGTTACAAACTCTGCTGTTAAATCAGCACCATTTTTTTCTACAACATCTGCCACTTGTGTATAATCAGAAGCTGCTAATAAAGTATCTCTTTTGTTTCTTAAAGCTATCATTGCGATTCTATGGTCTCTTACTGTTGGATCTTCAAGATCACTTGCTTGTATTACTTGCGGAGGATCATTAAGATTAATAGTATTTATGTCAACGATTGAGATGACTTCTGTGACTACATCTGAACTAGGGTCATATTGATATGTTGGCACAGATAGTTGTTGAGTAGAAGGATCATATGTAGGTATAAATGCTTTTTCTATTTTTCTCCAACCTAAGTTGTATAGAAAAGCATTGTCTGCATCAAAGTCTAATGCAGAAAAATTACTTATGTTTCTCCAATTGTCCGGTAACAAATCATATACACCTGTTACTGTACCATTTTCGACATGTGCCAATACTGTCATTATAAATTTTGTCCTGCTATAAATGCCTGCCAACTTATTCCACCATCAACTGTAAAGAAAAGAAAAATATCTTTTTTAGTTGCAGTTGAAGTGATTGTTGGTGCAGTGCCTGATGGCCATTTAAAGTTAGATGGCCATACTACTGTTTGAGATGCGCCACTCCCCGTAAATACCATTATGAATGAAGTTGAAAATCCACTAGCTTGTACATTTGATAGTTGCAAGACTGTGATATTTGAATTCAATGTAACATTGAATATTGATGCGGCTGCAAGATTAAGTGTGATTGAATTATTTACAATACTCACAGTAGAAGAAACTTCACTGATATTGTTTGCAAATGCTGTACCATTGACTGTTAGATTTCCAGTAAAACCCAATGCGTTGTTAACTGGAATATATGCCAAGTTAGGGCTAACATACTCAGTACTGGTATAGCCTGCAGTTGCTCCCTGCATGGCTATATAGTAAGCCGTAGTATCGTTTACTAACGGTAGAATCGGTAGCTGAGGGTTGTTTAATGACATAAACGCCTCTTAAGCTTGAGCTTCTGTCCAGGACATACGACCAAAGATAGTCGATGAAGTTCCCCCAATATTTTGCGCCATAACTGTAATCACGTCTGGTCCGTCTGGATATATACCAACATTTGGTGCAGTTGTACCACCTGACAATATACTTGTACCCAAGTCACGAACCAATGACAAGTCTTGCTGAGTAACAGAACCAGAAACACCACCTGATTGTTGCAAGAAGAATCCGAAAACTGTTTCGCCACCTGTAATTGTTGTACCTGCATTATGGAACACATACTGTGTCAAACTTGAACCACCAACGTTTGACCATGAAGGTGTTGAACTTGAAGTTACTCCATTAAGTACTAGTGTGATCAAATACTGCCCTGTTGTGAAAACGTCCATCTGACGTAAAACCAACTGCATGCGGTTAGCAATTTCACGTGCACCTAATGTGGCTCCTGCAATACCATTACTCACTGAAGGTGCAATACGGAAACTCATCACCGCATTATTAACACCTGATGCAATAGTAACCGCACTATTCATACCTCTTGTGAACACGTATGATTTATCGTCATCGAATCTACCGTCCATAATAACTGAAGTACCCCAGTGATCAATCTCAGCCGAATATTGCGGTGCATGTAATTCAACAGCAGTTGGAGCAGTTAAACTATATGTAAATGTTTGTGCAGTTAGTGCCATTGGAACTAAAATAATTGAAACGTTAGTACCACTAGCAGTAGCACCAATACTCATTGATATACTAGTATTAGTAACATATGCAACAACAGTTGCTCCAGGTGCAATACCAGTACCAATGATCTCTTGTCCAATTTGTATACCACTGGTTGAACTTACTAATAATAAAGGACTACTATATGTAACTGTAGTAGCAGTAACTGTACCGCCGGCTTGTCCTCTAGTCACACCAGTCAAAATATTACCATTGATACCTGTATAATTCATGTATTCATATGCAGTTGCATTTCTTACTAGAATTGTACCAGATGTTGGCCATGGTGTACTAAAATAAGTTAAACTACTACATGTAATAGTTGTATCGCCAGAAGCAACACTTGCCGCTAATGTTGTAGTGAAACTAAATGTATTTGTTTCATAACGTGCTGGTAAGTTACCAGAGCGCATATAAGCCAAATAGTTAATGTTATTATTTGCTAATTTGTGTCCATAAATAACATCACCCGTTGTACCTCTGAATCCATAACGAATAAAACCAGCACCGTACCAAGAGTAATCAATATAGAACATCTGCATTCTTGTTAAGTTAATATTGAATCCAGAAGGACCAGTACCATCCATACGATCAATATTCCATGAACTTTGTGGAATCTTTGTCTCTACAGTTTTACTGATAACGTTTTGTGTTAGATTGCTTGCACCACGATAACCAGGAATGATTGTCATTGATGTATCACTAGTAATTGTATCTACACGATAACTCATGCCACGAATAACAACGTAATCACCTGGAATCAATTGTTTACTAAACAACGTAGTAACACCATTTACATTAACACCACTAACTGTGCTTGATCCTGCATTTACGCTTACCCACCCAGCTAATTGATATGTTGAACTTCTACGAACTGCATACAATGTTTGTCCATCATATTCAAAAAACACACCGTTTTGTTGATCAAATAATCCAACTTTAGTTGAACCACCATACCAGTTAGTAATTGATAGTACAGGCAATCCACTAGCAGGGCTTGCAGAAGGTGTACTCAATGCAATATAAGTAAATTGATAAGAATTTAATACTGCATTTACGACAAATGAACCATTGTATGCAGACTCGTTACATCCTGTAATTGTTACTGTTGCACCAAAGTTAATATTATGTTGAATCTTTGTAGTTACAGTTATAGTTGTACCTACCGCAGCAATTTGATCAATATTGATATTTGGTTTCAAAATTGTACCAGTACTCAATTGAATACCTTTACCAGATTGATAACGGAAATATCTACGTGTTTGTCTAAATGCGATTTGATTGTGACTACTTGCGTTTGCTGAGAATTGCACACCACCATCGAATGCACGATGATTGAAACTTGATTGTGGTCTGCAATATAGTGTTGCACTACCGAAACCAATAGAACCAGTTGGAGCACCAATACTATATGGATAGAAAGTGAATACAGTTGGGCTTGTTACGCTTGCAACATACCAGCTACCGTTCGGTGCATTAGTTGTAGCAGTTGTACCAATTAAGGCAAATTCATTACCCAACATTAGGCCATGATTAACTGTAGTTGTTACCGTTACTGCAACACCTGCATATGTGATACTAGAGATTGGTATTGCTGCACCGCTGAATACATAACCTTGATATGCAGTTGTAGTACCTGCTGCGTAGATAGACCCAGTTGTACCAGTAAAATATGTTCTAGCAGTATATGTAATACTAGTACTTAATGGAACTGAATCAATAACAAACAAACCATCAGCACCAGACCATGTGCTATCCTGAATATATACTGGTGTACCTGCTGATAGTCCATGTGGAGATGATGTTGACAATGTAACTGTTCTTGAACCATTTACAACTTGAATATCTGCTACTACAATAATCAAATATGTATTGTAGTAAGCAAATGGGCGATTGTTCATTAGAGCTAAGTTTTCCCACTTAGTTGGCTGTGTTGAGTATTCAAAGTCAGTATCGATTAATGACTGAGGCATACTAACACGCATCTTATTAACCGGGTCAAATAGAATTTCAGTTGGTTTGAATGTTTCTTCATATTCATCAACTGTAATACTTAACTTATCAGTACTAGACAATGATGTTGTATTATAATTTAATACAATTGTAGTTGTAGTATTGTTATTGGTGTCAGTGGCAATGACATATGAAGTTGATTTTAAACTAGCATCGGAGAAATTATACAACACTTGATTTGTTGTAACGTCTGTAATTAACACCAATCTTTCTCTAGGAACTGCGTGAGGGATTATAACAGTTCTTGTTGAGGGTACGAACGTATAATACGTATCTAATATCGTTTTTCTTGCCATTTTAACTCCAATGATTTATATAGTATTTATCTTGATTTATCCGTTTGATATCAAATAATACCCGCGGATTTAGTAACTACTAGTATTTATCTTTGTTTTAAAATCCTAATATGATATCGGCTGGAGAAAATGGATAAGTTTTTGTTGCCGGTGTAGTATAAACCGGTAATGCTTCGATGATAACTTGACTGCCTTTTTGTAAACAATCTGCAAATTTAAGATTTCCAAAACTGTCGATAGTATAGCCTCTGAATGCAGGTAAAAAATAACTACCCCAAACAACACTATAATAATTTACAAAAGCTTGTTGTTGCACGCCGTTTAAAACAACAAACAAATTGAAGGGATTCGTTATTGATACAGTTGCCCCACTAAATGTTAATTGGAACGAGTTAGTGCTTCCGTCAATACCATATGATATATCATCTAGGTAGTATGACGGAGTATTAAGTCCTGAAGTTTGTATCGTTGTTAGTGCCATAATATTATTTATCTATTTTAAGTATTGAATGTACCCGAGCTAGTAAATGTGTGAACCCAATATAATAGATTGTTTGACGGATTTGTATAGCTAGTTACAAACCCCCCGGTTGCTTTTTGTGTAAGAGCTGCGTAACTAATTATAACAACTCCGCTTCCTCCTGTCGCTCCAGTACCGTTAGTACCACCGCCACCACCACCTCCGCCCGTATTCACACCACCTATACCGCCGGCACCAGTCGTCATATTAGTACTACCACCAGCATTCAAAGAAGAGCCTCCACCTATACCTTGCGTTCTACCTAAACTGTTATTTAAATAAGCTCCGCCGGCACCGCCTCCGCCAATTCCACCATTACCAGCAGTTAACGCGCCATATGTTGTGTCTGCACCGCCGGCTCCTCCACCTCCACCTGAAAAATACAAGCTTGATCCTGTAATAGTAGTGAGTTTACCAGGTCCACCTGCGCCACCGTTACCATAACTACCACAAGCAACAGAACCATTAATTCCTGTACCACCTGCTCCACCGCCACCACCAGCACCATATGTGTGAGATGAAGAAGTACCTGTACCACCGGGGTATCCTTGACAAGATGTTGCACTTCCTGCAGATGTATTTGTAAAGTAATTTCCGCCCCCGCCTGATCCTCCATTACCAGTTATGGTTGAACTACTTCCTCCATTACCGCCACCTATTGCAGTAACTATAGCGAATCCAGTACCAGACATACTTGAACTTGTACCATTGTTTGTGGCAGTGCCGCCGGCTCCTACACTTACTGTATACGTAGTTCCTGAGGTTAATCTAGTTAACGGACCAGATATAAGTCCGCCCCCCCCCCCCCCCCCCCCCA
>Ga0007816_1000225_pt1 | contig 16535 bp, 14 predicted proteins | sample CryBogCBE27Jul09_FD_71213 | JGI IMG/M metagenome (GOLD analysis project Ga0007816, IMG submission 71213) | Freshwater microbial communities from Crystal Bog, Wisconsin, USA - CBE27Jul09 | ecosystem: Environmental > Aquatic > Freshwater > Lake | place: Crystal Bog, Wisconsin, USA | collected...
AATCGGCTATTTTTATAAACAGCACGATCAAAACATGAAGGATATGGCTGATAGCATTCATGCTATTAAAGTGGACTTGCCAACAAATTACGTCCGAAAGGACGAACTCTCTGTCCATCTGGGGCGGATTGAAGCAATGCTTAACAAGATATTCGATAAACTTGACAATAAGGTGGACAAATGAGCACGACCTCCCCGAATAAGCTCATCGTTGAGCCAGCCTACGGCGATGCAAGCTGGAACACTCCACTCAATGCTAACCTTGTAACGCTTGATCAGGCGCTGGGTTCATCGTTCACAGTGTCAGTTGGCACAGGCGGCACGACAACTCTGACGTCATCGACTCCGGCATCGGGCGGCGTGTATTGGTACACAGCGCAACAGCTTTTGCTTTCGCCGACTGGCAACTTAACATCTAACGTCATTGTCACCATTCCCACTACTCTTGGTGCGGGCACTATGGGCGGCGCTTGGATTGTGCTGAATAACTTAACATCTGCACAGCAAGGTTCCTATACAGTTACTTTTCAAACTGCAACGGGAACAGGCGTGACAATAGCGCAGGGCACTGCTGCTTATGTGTTTTCTAATGGCACAAACGTCTATTATGCGGATAATAATTCGGCATCATTTCCTACGTTTAGCGGGACTGTTCTAGTCGCTGGGACAACAAGCGTTACGGCTGGTTCATTTACCATTGGACAAGCCTATACGATTCAATCAATAGGCTCCACAAACTTCACTTTAATCGGTGCGGCATCCAATACTGTTGGCTTGGCTTTTGTTGCTACTGGCGCGGGTTCCGGCACTGGAACTGCTTTAGTTGCTGGTGCTGCATTAAATGTTGGCGGTTCGATCTCGCCCACTGGTGTTATTACGCCGCGCATTCAGGCAATTACAACTGCAACAACAATTACGCCAACATCTGCCACAGCCGATATTTACGAAGTGACAGCATTGGCGTCAAATACGACCATTGCTATTCCGTCTGGCTCTCCTGTTGACGGGCAAAAATTGACATTGCGGTTTACGTCAAACGGAACAGGCGGCTGGACATTTACATGGACGACAAGCGCGGGCGGTTATCGTGTTATCGGCACAACATTACCAACTACGATTGTCGCAAGCAAAACAATTTATGTGGGCTGCATTTACAATAGCGCGGCAGCTTTTTGGGATGTTGTGGCTGTAGGGACGCAAGCATAATGGCAACTGTTCAAATATTTCTCACCTCTGGTTCGTCTTGGACTGTTCCTTCTGATTGGAATAATTCTAATAATACCATTGAATGTATTGGTGGTGGTGGTGCTGGAGCTGCTGGCTCTACTTATGCTGGCGGTGGTGGCGGTGGTGGTGCATATTCTAAAATTAGTAATCTAGCGCTCACCAGTGGCAATAGCATCAATATTGTCATAGGTGCCAAAGGTACGGGCGTTAGCAACGCGAACGGGAATCCTGGTGGATTTACGGCGTTTAACGGCACAACTCTTTCTGGGGCATCTGTTTCTGCTGCTGGAGGTTCGGGTGGCGTAGGTGCCGGAAGCACCACGGCTGGTGGGGCAGGTGGCCCAACAACTGGTGTAGGAACAACAAAATATGCCGGCGGCACAGGTGGCGGTAGTAGTTCAGATTATGCAGGATCGGGTGGTGGCGGAGCCGCTGGACCTCTTGGAGCTGGTGGGGTGGGTGGTACAAATGCTAGCAGTGCTGGACCAGGCTCAGGTGGTGGCGGCAATGGCGGCGGTACTGCAGGTGGTCATGGAAGTGCTACAGTCAATGCTGGTGGTAATAATAATGGCGGCACGGGTGGTGCAACTATTGGTGGTACTGCGGGAACAAATGGTGGTGGTGGTGCTGGTGGTATTTCTACAAGTACGACAGGTGGTGCTGGTGGTAACGGAACTGAATGGTCAGTTTCTTATGGTTCGGGTGGCGGAGCTGGTGGCAACTACTACGGATTTAATGGCGGCGCGACTGGTGGTTTATATGGTGGCGGTGGCGGTGGAGGTGGTTACAATGCCTCTACAGGCTTGGGTGGGGCTGGCGCACAAGGTCTTATCGTTATTACATATACTCCATTAACCAGCAATTTCTTTCTGATGTTCTGACATGATGAAATTTTTCAAACACCTTTTTACTGGAGCCGATAACCAAACTTGGGATATTGGCCGCATTTTATGGGCAAAAATGTGTTTGGTTTATTGCAGCGTATCCATGTGGCACACATACCATTCCGGCGCGTTTGATCCGCAAGCGTGGGCAATCGGTGCAGGGACAATTCTTGCGGCGGGCGGCGGAAGCCTTGCGCTAAAAGCAAAAACGGAGCCTCAAAATGTTTCTGTTCAATCCAATAATTAAATACATCGCTATCGCATCTGCACTCATTCTTGGATATAGTTTCTGGGCAATTCACGAGCGCAATATCGGCTATCAAAAAGCCAAAGATGCAATAATGGCTGAATCCATAAAGCATCAAAACAAAGTTGATGAAACAGCCAAAATTATTGAAGAAAAAGACAGCCAAATAAACGACCCTGCAAGTCAATTACAGAAATTCTGGAGCGAGCCATGAAAAAATATCTTTTATGCTTTTTTCTTGCTGGTTGTGTAGGCGATAAGCCCGACATTCAATTTACTGATACGTCCTGCACATGGGTTAAGCCAATTTATGTCAATAAGCAGGACAAACTAACAGAAAAAACAGCAACAGAAATTCTTTCGTACGACGATAAATGGCAAAGATTCTGCGGGAGCAAAAAATGAATAGCAACTTCGAGCAGTCACTTGCCTTTGTCCTCAAAGAAGAGGGCGGCTTCGTCAATGATCCGCACGACCCTGGCGGCGCAACAAACATGGGCGTGACACTTAACACATGGGAATCATGGACAGGCGAAAATGTCAGTGTTGATGACATGGAAAACCTAACAGTTTCTGATGTTGTGCCTGTTTACAAAAAGAATTACTGGGATGCAATCAAAGGCGACTCATTGCCGATTGGCGTTGATTATTGCCTGTTTGATTATGCGGTAAATTCCGGCACTCATAAGGCTTGTATGGCTGTGCAAGATTGCGTTGATGTTGCCTCAGACGGAATATTAGGCGCTATTTCAATGGCTGCAATCAATGCTATGAATCCGATTGATTTAATTAACAAAATCAGCGATAATCGACTTGCCTTTCTGCGGCGTCTGTCAACGTGGCAATATTACGGCACCGGATGGACAAATCGAGTTGAATTTGTTCGGAAAAACGCCATAAAAATGGCCTCTTGAGGTGATTAAATGAGTTTAACTTACACCTCATACATCAATCAAATTGCAACAATGGCAGTTATTCCTGTAACTGACCCTAATTTCACAGCTATTATTCCGTCAATGATTGATTACGCTGAACTTAGGATTCAGCGCGATCTCGACCTTTTTGCTGGACAGACAACAAATAGCGCTTACACGCTCACCGCTGGCACCGACACAGTTAATTTGCAGGATACTGACTTCATCACCATTCAATCAGTGTCCTTGTCTAGCACAACGCCACACACGCCATTGTTGCCCACAACAAAAGAATATTTGCAGTATGTGTATCCTATAGGCTCCACATCGGCTGCACCGCAATATTTTGCCATGTACACAAGCAATGTGGTTGCCACTCAAGGCGGCGGGGCATCCGTTAATGGGCTTCCGACAATTTCAATCCGTGTTGGTCCAATACCCGATCTTGCATATACGCTGACCATCAACGGAACGTTGCATATGCAGCCAATTTCATCGACAAATACTACCACCTTCATCAGCACATATTTGCCTGACTTATTCATTATGGCATCAATGATTTATGTTTCGGCTTTCCAACGCAACTTTGGGCGGCAGTCTGATGATCCAGCAATGGCACAAAGCTATGAAAGCCAGTATCAAGCGCTGTTGAAGGGTGCAACAATAGAGGAATATCGCAAGAAGTTCCAAGGCTCCGGCTGGACTTCTATGTCACCTTCGCCCATTGCCTCACCATCGAGGGGATAACCTATGCCCCACGCAACGATGAAGCTGATACCAGGGATTGATACCAACAAAACACCTGCATTGAATGAGGCTGCATTTTCAGCGTCTCAGCTTGTTCGTTTTGTCCCTGACCGCAATGGTATGGGGTTGATTCAGAAGATGGGCGGCTGGCAATCATGGTCAACTATCCAATTTCCATTGGCAACGGAACTTCATGCGTGGGAAGATTTGGCATCTGTGCAGCGCTTGGCGGTTGGCGATGATGCTGGCGTTTACTATATGCCCGCCACGTCGCCAAACAATGCAACAAACATCACTCCGCAAGTTGTTTCCGGCTATTCACCTTTGACAGGCCAAACTGCAACATTTGCATCGAGCACAATTACAGTTGCACTTTCGCCGCCAAATTTTGCACCCGTTTATTTTACGACCACTGGATCATTGCCTACAGGTATTACGGCTGGCACAATTTATTATGTCACCAATGCCACAGCAACGACTTTCCAAATAGCCGCCACTCCTACAGGCTCGGCAATCACATTAAGCGGAACTCCAAGCGGCACAAATACGGTTTATATCCAATCTGTTATTACGTCATCCGGCTCATCAACAGTCACAATAACGGACGTTGGCACTGGCGTTCAAACAGTAACATTTGCGTCAAACATTGTAACAGTTGGCACAACGGCGGGTGGCGGCACAGGCATTGTCCCTTCACTTGGCGCACAGGTGACGTTCTATGGCGCTTCGTTGCCCTCTGGCGTAACGGCTGGCACAACTTACTACATAGTTAGCCCGACGACTAACACATACCAACTTTCGTCTACACTGAATGGTGCGGTTTTATCATTTGGTACAGGTTCCGGCACACAATATCAGCCAAATGCCTTTCAAATAGGATACAGCGTTAATTTTAGAACGCCTGTCAGTGTTAGCGGTATTTTATTGAGTGGTCTATATTACATCACCGGATTGGGTGGAATTAGCCCGTCTCTGTCAAGTTATTTCAATACATATACGATTTCCGCTGCAAGCGCTGCAACAGCGAGCACATATCCTTCTGGCACAGCAATACCTGTTTTGCCAACATTTTTGCTTACGCCAAATTCATCCAATGTGACTGTCACAGAGCCAAATAATCCATATCAAAATGGCTATACGGCTACGTTTTTAACACCAACAACATCCGGCGGCATAACCATAAGCGGCAGTTACATTGTTTCAAACTGGCAAACAAATGGTACTTACACCATTATTGCATCAACGGCTTCAACAGTTTCGTCGCCCACTACTGTTCCAATGAATACGGGTAATATTGCATTTCAATATACGTTTAATATACCTTCAGCATCAACACCTGGCGGATACGGCACGGGCGGCTATGGGCAGAACGGCTACGGAATTGGCGCGATTCTTACATTCCCAACTGCGGCAACCATTACAACAAATGATTGGTCTATTGTTAATTTTGGCGAGACGCTAATTATCAACCCATTGGATGGTGCGATTTACTATTGGTCTCCCTCATTAAACACGCAAACGGCTTATCTAACAAACACCGCACCGCAAGTAAATCACGGCGTATTTGTGGCAATGCCTGCCCGTCAGCTAGTGGCTTATGGATCAACAGCCACAGGCATTCAAGACCCTCTATTGGTCGCATGGAGTGACGCTGGCGACTTTACTACGTGGATTGCAGCTTCAAACAATCAGGCTGGCTCTTACCGCATTCCAGAGGGCAGCCGTATTGTGGCGGCTTTGCAGGGTCCACAGCAGGCATTGATCTGGACTGACCTAGCAATCTGGGCAATGCAATATGTTGGCCCACCGAACGTCTACGGCTTCAACAAAATAGCTGATGGCGTTGGCGCAATCTCCAAAAAATGCGTTGGCGTTATGGAGGGCGTGGTCTACTGGATGTCGCCCAACAAATTTATGAGTTTGACAGGCAGTGGTCCAACGCCAGTTATGTGCCCGATTTGGGACATAATATTCCAAAATATTAACACGAATCTTTATGAAAACATTCGATGCGCTTGCAATAGCACATTCGGCGAAGTTTCATGGTTTTATCCGTCATTGACGAATTATCCTGTCACTGGCCTAACAGTTGGCGTATCGTATACTATTTCAGCAGTTGGCACGACAAACTTCACTTTAATTGGTGCGGCCAATAACAATGTCGGCACAACATTCACTGCAACCGCTGCAGGAACAGGAACCGGAACAGTAAACGTTACTGAAAACGATTCATACGTTAAATACAACATATTTACCCAGCAATGGGATTATGGCATTCTCGATCGCTTGGCTTGGATTGATCAGTCCGTTCTTGGGCCACCAATCGGTGTATCGGCTAATGGCACGATTTATCAGCATGAGATTGGTTATGATGCTGGCACTTCGCCAATGATTTCATCGTTTCAAACGGGTTATATGCAGCTCAATGAAGCGGATAATTTGATTTTTATTGATCAGATATGGCCGGACTTCAAGTGGAACATTGCAGACGGAAATCTTACGCCCGCTACATTGTACATTACGTTTTACGGGACAAATTACCCGGGCGATACGCCGATCCCTTATGGACCATACACAATCACGCAATCCACTGAATATCTCAGTGTACGCATTCGTAACAGATTGTTATCTTTTTCAGTATCAACCTCACCAGACGGCACAAACGCCGCCTCAAACATTTTCTACCGAATTGGTGCAGTGCGCTATCGGTATCAACTGGATGGCCGCTTCTAATGGCAAGTACTGACGACCTACTCACAGCGCAAAAGAACTCCGTTCAGGCGGTCAACGGCATTATCAATGCCAAGAATCGCTTAGCGGGTTCAATTCAAACACGGGAAATTTCAACCACTACACAAGTTAAAACTACGGGTGGGTGGCTTGCAACGATTTCTGTCATTGTGGCTGGGTCAGCAACTGGAACAGTTTATGATACAAATGCTGTTTCGTCTTTGACGGGAAATCGTATATACATCATTCCAAATACAGTTGGCATTTATGTTATTCAAATGCCGTTTGGCAATGGTCTTGTTGTTGCTCCTGGTTCGGGGCAGATCATAGCAGTCAGTTATTCTTGAGGTCGCCATGCCATTGAATCCTAAAGCCTCAGTCAGCCACAACATCTCTGAAATGGTTCGTGCTGGTCATCCGCAGAATCAGGCTGTTGCAGCCGCGTTGAATGTTGCGCGTAACGCAAAGGCTATGGGTGGGGCAGAGGATTCTTTTTCGTTAAAAAATAATTATTTTAGGAGAACTAACACTGGTGTCGATACGGGTGCGGGTTATTCAATGTATGCGGCTGGGGATCCAGAAAGAATATCGAATTATGGAAAAAATCTTTATATGCTAGACAAATCAAAAATTTCTCCTAAAGAAATTATTGACGTAACTCATCCTAAATTTAAAAATTTAATGTTTCGCTCTTTAATAAATAAAAGAGATGAAATTGATCATAAGGTTGGTTTATTAGACGCGAGCCCTCATGAATGGAAAGAATTTGCCAAAAATATAACTGAAGAAACCAACCCAAAAGATATTGTAGATAGTGCAGGAACGTGGGACATGCATGATTCTTTAGTTCCTCATATATGGGAACATGTAATGGAGCCTAATGGATGGACTGTTGCAAAAACACATGATGGCGCAATTTCATTTGATCCTTCTCACTCTAAACAAATACATGATGAAAATGAGATAGAGCATATCCTCCGTGCCACAGGCGGCGGATTATATGCAAACATTCATGCGAAGCAGGAGCGTATTGCTCACGGGTCGCACGAGCACATGCGTAAACCAGGCGCAAAAGGCGCACCCACCGCAGAGGCGTTTAGGGCATCTGAACGGACGGCTAAAGCCGATGGTGGGTTCTTACCTGTTGGGAATCCTGAAAGAAACGATAATTTTAAAAATTGGTTTGGAAAAAGCAAAATAGTGACTAAAAATGGTAATCCGTTGATAGTTTATCATAGTTCTCCTGAAGATTTTGATAAATTTAAATATACAACGGATAAAACTACTGGTGTAAAAACTAATGGTTTTTATTTTACACCTGACAAAAATTATTCATATATATCAGGACAAGGTGAAGGCAGAAAGGTTTATCCAGTTCATGTAAAAATGGAAAATCCTTATTTTACAGATCGCCCTCATGTAATTGAAGGTTTAAATTCTGCATCTGATGCACCTGCTTTTATTCAAAAGTTAAAAGATATGGGGCATGATGGTGTAATTTATTCAAATCCAAAAGATATAGAAAAATCAGCTACAGGTTTTGCTATTGATTCCCCTCAAATATTCGCTTTTCATCCACATCAAATCAAATCAGCCATTGGCAACAACGGACAATTTGACCCAACAAATTCGGATATAACAAAGAAAGTTGGCGGTTACATAGCCAAAGCCGATGGAGGCGGATTCAGCAATAACCAACAGCTAGGGCATGTGCCAGAACTGGCTCCCGTGCCAAAAGCGCCGACAATGGGCAATAAGGTAGTTGTGCATGAGGGGCCAATTCACAGCCCTGTAGCTGGCCGCACAGACCATTTGCCGATGCACGTCAAATCAGGCTCATACGTCATTCCAGCCGATATTATCGGCGCAATGGGTGAAGGCAATACTATGGCTGGATTTAAAGTTGCCCGCCGTATGTTTTCATCTAATCCATATTTTCAGAAGAGCATGAGTCCCTATGGTTCATCTTCGCCGATTTATAACTCAGACGAAAAGCCCTACGGGGCGCGGGCAGCAGGTGGTGGAACGCCAGGCATCGGGCACAATGGCGCACCGCAGGATGACGAAGACGACGACCTTGTTCCGATTGTTGCAGCGGGCGGTGAATATGTTATTTCTCCGCAGGATGTGACACGACTAGGCGAAGATGATATAGATGATGGACATAAAACTTTGGATTCATTCGTTACAAAATACCGCAAGAAAACTATTAAAGTTTTGCAAAACCTTCCTGGGCCTCATCGTGATTAACATTAAAAAATTCACCATGCAATTTTTTAGCCGCCCTGCAATATGCTTCATGGGCAAGTTCTTTTGTTGGATAGCATCCAAGATAAATGTCTTTTTTATTATGTTTAACTTTTGCCTCCCAACAATTAAATTTAATCCATTTTTTAAAAGATACGCCTTTCAATCCATGTTTATTTGTAGTTTTGCTATTTGCTCTGTTTTGCCCATGCTGGGCTTGCCGCAAATTTTCAATTCTATTGTCAGATTTATTTCTGTTAATATGATCAATTTCATTGGAAGGCCATTCTTTGTTTATGTAAAACCAAGCAAGTCTATGGGCAGCATAAGTTTTACCGCCAACTTCAATGCGAATATATCCATTATGATCAAGGCATCCAGCCGGATTTCCTTCTTTTACTTTTGGACGAGATTTTGTCCAATGAAACAATCCTGTTTCAAGATTGTAGTGCAAAAGTTCAATAAGTTTGCTATGTTCAATCATAATTCGTTTATACCAGTTTTTTGGAGAGACTGCAACGGAGAAAATGTTTTATGACAAATAGCCCACAGATTAGACTAGGAACGCCATCTGATGAAGCGCAAATGTTGGAGTTAGCGTTAAAGGCATGGGAAGAAAACGGCATTAAAAACGTAAACCCAGAAAAGATGCTGGGTATGATTAAACCTGCCCTTTATTTGTGGCAGGGTCTTGTTGGCATCATTGGTGCGCCTGGAGAACGCATCGAGGCGGCAATATTGTTAAGAACCAGTCAGATGTGGTACTCTGACGATTGGATTATTGAGGAGAAGGCTATTTTTGTTGATCCTGAATTTAGGTCAACAAAAGAATCGCAAAACAGAGAAAAAAGAAAAACAGGACATGCGAGGGCATTGTGCGATTTTTCAAAGCGAGTTGCTAATGAGTTGAATTTGCCTCTATTGATTGGTGTATTATCAAATCAACGAACAGAGGCAAAAATTCGGCTTTATGAACGCAATTTTGGGGCGCAAGCCGGAGCCTTCTTTTTATACAATGCCAATACTGGGCATACAATTATGGAGCACTGAATATGGGTGGCAAGACTGGCACTTCGACGAGTACCACTACAATACCCCCACAGGTATTGGCGCGGTACAATTCTGTCAACTCACAGGCTCAGGGTGTTGCGGCAACGCCGTTCCAGCAATACAGCACAAACCCCAATGCCTTTGTTGCGCCAGTCAATCAACAGCAATACGCGGGCATAGGTGGAATCAATCAAGCTGCAAATATGGCACAGCCTGCTTTTGGTGCGGCAGAAGCTGGAACATTCAATGCGACGCAACAGGCTACTCCACAGGGATTTCAATCCGGCGTTTCCAATTATATGGACCCGTTTTTAAATACGGCTGTTCAGGGCACTGTTAATCAGCTTGAAAATGTTAATCAGCAACAGCAACAGGGTATGTTGGGAAATGATATTTCTCAGGGCGCATTTGGCGGTGATCGTGCAAATATTGGCCTTGGCAATTTGATGAATCAGCAAAACCTTGCTCTTGGACAAACAGTTTCGGGCATGGAGAATCAAGGATTCCAAGACGCTGCACAGAACTATCAGACTGGCATTAACCAGCAGTTAGCCGGATCAAATCAGCTTGGCAATCTTGGCGCGGGCGCTCAACAATCGGCTATTGCAGGCGCTCAGGCACAGCTTGGCGCTGGCACAATGGAACAGCAAACACAACAGGCTGGCAATACGGCTCTATATAACCAGTTTCAGCAACAGCAGGCGTATCCATTCCAAGTGGCGCAATTCTTGGCAAACATTGCCGAGGGCACTGGTGCACTGTCTGGGTCGTCTACAACGTCTACGCAGCCAATGCCTTTCTTCTCTGATCGTCGATTGAAGGAGAACATCAAGAAGGTCGGTAAGGCAAATAATGGCCTGCCCATTTACACCTACAACTATAAGAATGACCCTACAGAGCAGACGCATATCGGCTTTATGGCTGATGAGGTTGAGAAAAAGCATCCTGATGCAGTTGGCTTGGCTGGCGGATATAAAACTGTTGATTATGAAAAGGCCGCACGTCCCGCAAAGTTTTCAGGCGGTGCTTTGTCCTCAGAAGGCGGATTAGTTGTCCCGCAACATGCCGGAATGGGTTTTGCAGAGGGCGGTACTCCTGCAGAGGCTCCAGCCATGCCCGCAGGATTGGCTCACCTTATTGCAATGCAAAATGAAATGCCTGTTAGAGGCGGCGGCATCAATCAAGATGTTGCAGCCTCAGCTCAAGCTATTGCGCCACAGAATTTTGTTCCTCCAGAGGCAATGTCAGCGCCAATCAATTATTTTTCTCAGATTACTGATCCAGCGGCAAGTCCTGCGGCGGCACCTCAGAAACATACTACTGACACTACAGGGTTAATGCCTAACCATAACAATCAAATGTTTAATTTGAGCAATGATCCAACGGCATCATACTCTGGTTATGGCAATCAAAATTCACCTTCTGAATATGGGCCAGGGCCAGGCATGGGGCTTGCTGCGGGTGGCCGTATTGGTAAAGAAGGTGGCGGTAGTGTTTATGATATGATTGCACAGCAACAGGCGATCTATGACCAGTTGTTAAAGGGTATTCCAACCTCACGCAATATTGCTACAGGTGCACCATCTCAACAGCATCAGTTGCTGGGCGCTAATCAACCTAAGTTACAGCAGCCACAAAGCGGGTTGCAGCAGCTTGGCGGTGTTTCTGGCCTTATAGGTTTGGGCAAAGAAGCATCGCAGGGATATGATTGGGCAAAGGCTCACATGCCTTCGTCGTCAACCCCAGCGGCAACAAGTGCCCCAGCTGCGGCGGTGGATTCATCTATAGCGGCTGCAGCACCTGCTGCACCTATAGCAGATATTGATCCTTCTCTTATTGATGAAAATGGGTTCCGGCCTAATAATGCCCGCGGCGGTGTTGCAGGTCGGTATGCGGATGGCGGGACGGCGCAGGATGATATGCCGTATAAATACCCGAATGATTTGGATATTCCCAACGAAAACAATAATTACAAATTGAACCAAGAGGCCAACCCGCAAGGTTCATCCAGTGGCACGTCGCAGTCCGGCCTTGGCATTGGTCAGGCTTTACAGCTTGCAAATATGGCTGGCTCTGCCATGTCCGGCATTGGTAGCGCTCTTGGGCTATTGGCTCTTAAAAGCGGTGGTGTAGCTGGTCGAGGGCATTATGCAGATGGTGGTGATCCACGCCCTGATGCAGCCGACATAAATGGGCCGATTGATCCAGATTTATCAACTGGAGTAACTGGAAGCTGGAACAGCGAACCTATTGCAAACGCAGGCAGATTAGCAGGAAAGGAAATATCAAATAATGCAGAAAAAATAGGTTCTTACACTGCGGGTCAATATGTTGATCAATATGGTAATACTGTTGTTCCAAAGGATGTTGCTCGTGAAAATGAATTAAGAGGGGCGTTTGGCGTTTCTCCTGCATCTGACAGGACTTATCAGGAACAACCAAATCTTGGTTTAAAAAGTGATATAGCCGCTGGATATTTAAATCAAAATCTTGCACCCGCGCTTAACCCAGAAGAAACAGCTCTTATTTCTGGAAAGCAGACCAACCCCGTTGTCTCGACAGATGTTGTTCCAGCCGGCGGGAACCAATATCAGGAAGCAGGTCTTAATGGCCCATCTGCTACTATTGATAAACCTAAAATAGCGCCAGTTAAAACAGGCGTTAAGCCGAATGGTGCAGGTTCTTCTGCCGCGCCACAAACACCCAATACACAAGCCGCAGCGGCTCCCGCCCCCGACACGTCGCAGGGGCTGGGAAGCGCTAAAAGCTGGTTTGATGATGCGGGCAACCGCAATATGGCATTGTCTATCTTGTCCGGCCTTGGACATATGGCTGGATCAAACAGCCGCTATCTTGGCTCTGCCATATTGCAGGGTCTTGGCGGCGGCGCTGAAACTTATGGAACACTGCAAGGTCAGGCTGCTGATATTGCTCGTAAACAAGCAGAAACTGCTCAGATAAGTCAGAAAACTGCACAGCAAGATTTCTTCACGCCTCCTGGTCAAGAACCAAAAGTTCTTATGCCAAACAATCAAACTTGGACGTTGAAACAGTGGAGAGATGCAGGTCAGCCGCCAACACGCAGCCAATCTGCAACTGGATTAACTGGTGCAACAAATAATGCTGGCCAAGTACCTGTTCGTCCTGTTTCGCAGCCGCAAGTTACAACTTTTGATCCAGTTGTAAATGGTGTGGGTGATTCTGGTGTATCTTCTGCAAAAGCAGACGCGCAAAATTGGTATAATACCGATCCAGATGTGAAAAATGGAATCATTAAACAAAATCAAAACATTGAAAACAACATAGCTAGCAATGCTCAAGCCGCAGCCGATCAAAATCGCCAGCTTATGCTGTTCGCAAAAGATTTAGCATCGCAGCCTGATAATAACTTTTTAACTGGCGGACCTTTAAATAATACAGTTTTGACGGCAGCAAAATATTACAACAATATAGCCTATGGTTTAGGGCTTCCAAAAGTTGATGAAAAAGATGTAGATAATGCCGCAGTTATCAATAAAATGAGCAGCGGAATCAATCTTTCAACAGCAAATGCATCTGAAATGCATAATATGATGGCATTGCGAGAAGCGGTATTAAACACCCCTGGCACTGTAATGTCTAAATCTGCAGCATTGCAAGCAGTTTCAGGGATGATTGTTAAAAACCAGCCAGCTTTAGATCAAAATGGTTATTTGCAAGATTATAAAAAGTTGGCTTCCAGCGAATCTGGAATGAGTGGAACTTATAATGCAAATAATGCTTTAACTTCGTTTAGAGCTGATCACACTAACGATCAATATGCAAAAGAACAAAAACTTTTAAATGCTTTCTTTACGGCTAAAGACCCAACAACTGGGCGGACACATTTTGAAATGTATCAAAATGGTGAAATTACTCCGCAACAGATTGACAAATGGTATGGCCGTAAAGGGTTGCACCGCATTATACAAACTCAGTAAAGGGTTTAAAAATGGCTAATGAACTTGATGATTTTGAAGCCCGTAATGCGGAAGCCGCGAAAGCAGCTTTAGATCAATCAGACAATACTAATGTTAATTCTGATGATGATTTTGAAGCCCGCAATGCGGCTGCTGCTAAAGCAGCGATTTCTGGTGAGTCATCACCTGTTGCTACAGACAGCGGGACATCTGAAGAACCGATAAAAAATTGGGCAGAAACTCCAGATGCTTCTACATTAAGTGCCGGACAAATAGCTCTTAATACGGCTAAAAATATTATACCGTCGGCAGGTCGTGCGGGCGTTGGCCTTTATCATGCAGTGCGCCATCCTGTTGAAACAGGAAAAACCTTGTGGCAGTTGGGCATTGGCCTTGATTCAAAATTAGAGGGACTGGCCGGAGTCAAACAAGACCCTGCACAAAAGGCTAAAGATGAGGCTGTGGCTGATGCTTTAGGAAATTCTTATGCCGAAAAATATGGCTCCGTAAATAAAGCATTAAACACGCTTCAATCAGACCCAATCAATAGCGTACTTCTTGATCTTTCGTCCGTAACACCATTTGCAGAAGCATCACTAGGGCGTGTCCCTGGTGTTGTTGGCACTGTAGGAAGGGCTATAGGAACAGCAGGTGAAGCTATCAATCCATTTAACCCTGGTGGCGTATTAACGGGTGGCTTATCAAAAACAGCAAAGCCCACAAGTGGGTTACTGGACAATACGGGTAAGTGGACTTCTGATGCTGACGCGCAAATTCATGCGGCTAGCCTAGGCTCACTAAGCGCATCTGATTTTATGCACTCCGCTGATCCATCTGTGCAGGCCGCTGCACATGATATTTTTAGCAAGAAGGGTATTACCCCTGCAACGGTAAATGAAGCTGTACTACGCTCTCAGGGGCTTGAGGCTCCAGCGTCTATGGTGACAAATACCGCACCTCCTGCGGCTGTAGCTAATGAAGTACAAGCCGCAAAAATAAACAACTATAGTAAAATTGGCGATACGGCTTCAACCATAGCTGGTGCGTCTGCACCAATCGAAGGCGGGTTAGGTGAGGCATTAGAAAAAGGCCAATTAGCCGCTAAAAACAATTATAATGGTTTGTATCAAAAGGTCGCGGATAATGCAGGAACATTTCATCCTAGCGTTTTGAATGATGTTCTCCCCAATGTTCAACAGGAATTAGCTAGTTATAAATTGCCATCAACTTTAAGCATGATGGAAAATGCCCCAAGCATGGTTCAATCAAATGAAGCCATGCGGTATTTAGCGAATAACGTTTTAAAACAAAAATTGCCTCTTGGTTCTAATTTGACAATGCCTAATTTAGAGGCTGTTAGAAAAGAATTAAACGGATTTTTATCTGATGCGCGTGGATCAGACATTCAAGGCATGAGGGCTATTATTGACGGATATGATAAAACCATCATGAATGGTGCAAAATCCGGCATGTTTTCACCTGCGGATTCATCTATTAGTAAATTAGATGCGGGAAATCAAATTGTATCTGATATGAATAATGCTCGTTCTGCATTTAAACAGTATCAGAACACATATAATAATGCCGCAAATCCAAATAGCACTGCCATTAAAAATGCTACTAAACAATTAACAAACCAGCAGTCTCTTGACGAGGCGGGAAATGCCTCATCTGCCGGAACGCAAGCCCACATGGTTGCGGAAAAAAACCTTAGCCCGAATTTACTTAATCCCGTTCTTGGACCAGATATGTATGACAAGCTGGTTGAGGCAGCGGGCGGCAAAGGTTCTGCCGGAGAGCAGGCTGTTAAAAACCATTTTAAGCAAGCGTTTCTTGAAAATAATAATGGTCGTTTTGCTCTTAGCAGCAATAAAATGGAGGATTTGCTACATTCTCCTAGCGGAATTATAAAAAATCGCAATATATTTAACCCAGATGAATTATCTCATGTTCGTCGAATGCACGAATCTCGCAAAATTTTAGAAGCTAAACCAAATACGTTGCAAAAAGCTAATTCAGCCCTTGGGTCGCACCTTGGTAAACTTGCGGCCAGAACCGCAATGACTGCAATCGGGTTGCACCTTCACGGTATTCCTGGTGCCCTTATTGGCGGTGGACTCGAACATCTTGGTGAGCATGTTTTATCTGGTAGCGCACTGAAAAAAGAAATGGCTGGTGCTCCTAAACCTCAAACCAGCCTATTGGGTAAATCCGCAAAAGTTGCAACATTTCCTGTTCGTGCACCCATAAAACTTGCAAAGGGAATCGCTACTCGCCCTAGGGTATCAAACGCGCTGATCAATGCTGAACAGCAACAACGCCAAGGCCGCGCCGCAGGTGGTAAGGTTGGATTTGATCATGAAGCTAAGGCGGACAAACTAATTTTGCTTGCAGATAAAATAAAAAAAGACGAAGCTAAAAAAACGTCATCAATTTTAAATGTTGATGATAGTACGGTGGCGCGAGCGCTAGCCGTGGTCAATCGCAAAATATGAGGGTACTATGTCTTTAGAAAAAATTGAAGTTGAAGTGAAACTTACCGTTGCACACG
>Ga0007816_1000230_pt1 | contig 16437 bp, 18 predicted proteins | sample CryBogCBE27Jul09_FD_71213 | JGI IMG/M metagenome (GOLD analysis project Ga0007816, IMG submission 71213) | Freshwater microbial communities from Crystal Bog, Wisconsin, USA - CBE27Jul09 | ecosystem: Environmental > Aquatic > Freshwater > Lake | place: Crystal Bog, Wisconsin, USA | collected...
ATGGTTATAAGATTGCGTGCTTCAGGTGTTAGGCGTGCCAGCACATCTATAATGCCTTGTGGACCTCTACGACCGCTTATGTGCACGTTGATCTTGAATCCATGATCATGCCATGACTGACCGTAACCCATCATTCGTGCCATATCAACATGATATTCAAACTCAGCAATACTGCGACACACTATGTCGTCGTCAATGGAACTGAGTACTACAAATTGCCCAGGATGAAAACTCAATCTAATGTCATTGGCACGAGCAAATTCACCAATTTTGGCAAACTCGCGGGTACAATATTTTTGCACAGCATCTTGTTGCCAAAAATAACCATAGGTAGGCTCAGTGTACATGGGCAGCAAATCACTGCTGAGCCTCACCATACGCATTTGCTTGGGAAATTGACTGACTCGTGTCAACATGCGTTGTACACTGGCCAAGTTATGCTCCATTATTGACCAAAGTTTTACCTCGGCAACATCACGAGGCTGACGATTCAGCCATGCCACAGTGGTACTGCTGGTATTGAGCAGTCTTTCCAACTCTTTTATTTGTTTGGATTTTTTAACATCCGCTGTTTCAAGAAATTTACAGCAAAATCCTATGCGATGTATTGTCATGGTAATACATACTCGCTCCAGGTAAGTTTTGTCAACACTTGATCTCCTTCATGCTCAAACCAAAGTCTACTGGTATTATCGGTGTTATCTGCTGACACAGGTCCTACAGCTACATCGCCCAGGCATTTTTGTTCTACAAATCTGCGAAGATGTATTTTGACAGTTTTTGTTTTCCAACTCCATCTGTCGTTACCCCAATACCAATCTACATAGTATGGAAACAGATCATTTGGCCATGGTTCTGGCTGATAACGACGATCCCACCGCTGCAATTCCTTTGGTAACACCCAAATTTCGTCGCCTGTTAATTCTTGTAAAACTATAAATCTTCCCATGTGAGAATCTAACACGATATTGCAATTTTGTCTAGACATAAAATCAAAATTTTGGCTCAATCTTGGATTGAAACTCTGTCTTGTAGCGGCGAAAATACCACCAAAGTTTTATGTTTCTCACAGTTTCAGCAATTAATTTATACAATAGCCACAACACACCCAGAGCCATGCCAGCAATGGGAATGAGAAACAACATGGCAATAAAAACAAAATCTGTCATTGAAATCTCACATCCATGTCAAAATAAACTGAGCACAATCTTCTTGATATTTGAAAAGCAATTCAAACCGCCCAAATGCCCAAGTTTGTTCATTTGGTCGCGTTACATTCTGTTCCAACCAACGTACTAGTTGTTCCCAGAACAACTGACTATCGCGTATATATACGCCATGGGGCCAGCCAGATTCATGGCCAGAATCATATTTTGATACCAATTGCTGCCATTCTTTCACATAAGCATCACGATAACTGTCGTAGGTTGTCAAATCTTTTCTCCTGGCTGGAACCCGCGAAACTGCAAGAATACTGGAAATCTCAGGCTCCAAGTATCGCTGTCCTGAGCCTGAGTAAATGCATCACCTTTGATTTCGCATATGCTACCTTTTACACTGTGACGATTTTGCCAAATTGCATCTCGCAATTCATCACTGTAACCACTGCCCACACTGGTTTGAATTATTTTGCCATCTTCCTCGCCTGCAAATATACAAGCACCCATGGTGTTTTCATATTTGCTACCAGGTGTACCCACAATTACTTCTTTTAATTCCAAATCCACTGTGATAAATGGTTTGATTTTCAACCATGCATCTGTGCGTTTGGTTTTATAGGTTGCTGCTGGATCTTTGACCATAATGCCTTCATAACCAGCAGCAATAGTATCACGATTGAACTCACGAAAAGTGTGTTGTCCTTCAGGTGTGTCTAGATTTACCTGTTGTTTAGGAACTACATACACAGAACCATCACTAATAGTGGCCAACAAAGGCTGAAATTCTGTCAGTGCTGCATGACGCTGTGTTTGTGTCAAACTACATTCACCTGCCAAAAAATCATTCAAAGGCAAACAATCAAACAATGCCAATTTGGCATCACCTGTGTCAACATCTTCCTTGCGGTTGAATTGTTTCATCAGTGATTGAAAGTTTCTGCTGACCATTTCTCCATCAAACACCATCGACTCTGTGATAACTGGCAACAGTTTCTCCAAAATAGCAGTGATCTGAGGAAAATTTTCATTGAGGCGTCCGTCTCTGCTGTATTGAGTCACAGTGTTTTTGTCTTTGTCTAATATGGTAATAGAACGAATCCCATCAAGTTTGACATCCAGCAATTTCATTCCCATCATCTTTTTAGGATGATCTTCGCCATTTTTGGCCAACTGACAGGCAAAAACTGGAATCAAATATTTTGCAGCTGAGTCACCATTTTTTTCCAAAATTTTATTGATAGTGGTTTCTGTAATTCCACATTTGAGATCCTTTAGCAACACTCTACGATAAAACCCATTCCAATCTCGAATGTTGGCTATGTTGGCAGCACCACGTAACACGTCACGAGCTTGATTTCCAGTGAGTTGGCGTGTCTCAAGTTTGTGTGAGATAGATTTGAAACGAGTCCAATCAAATGCAGAGGAGATGTTTGTAATGTCATCGCTTTCTATGAGCGGGACTTTTTTGACTCCATATGTGCGTAGCGCGTCATAGGCCATTTGAGCTCCTTCAAAGAACTCAACTAGCTCTAAATCCCAGGCATGTTGAATTATGCGTTCTTTTTCTAACCGACTTGTTGTTGCCTCTAAGGCTTCAATTACATCCGTAGCGGAATTCATCTAGGAGATCCTATCAATGTTGTATGAGTAATTTAGCACGATTTTTATATATGTAAAGCATATTATCAACTATTTTCTTAGGCATTGCGGTTGGTTGGCTTTGACAGACCATATCTCCCTCGCGGTCAAGCGAGGAAGAATGTAGTGTGAGTCGTTACTGCGTACAGGCAGTCCCCACAGGCTAGTTTTCATGCTTGATCTATTAAAATCGCTGGCGGTTGCCCGGTACCAGCATCACATGCACATCTTGAACATCACGTTCAGCAGCGGAAAACAACAGAGGATAACAAGCCAACCTCTAGTTGCTCTTGATCGTTATCAATGGTAGATAGAGCGATCCATTATATGTATTCTATGCATCACATAGTGCGATAATTTCGCCAACCTGTTCCTCTACTTGGTTGGACTATTCCGGGCTCGGACTGGAGATATTTCACCATAAGGACAGTCGATACTTCCCGGTCAAGCGGATGATGCGCTCATTGATTTGCGTTCCTGACAGGTCACTGTCCCTTCCGCACGCAGACTCCATTTACTGCGATATTCTATCATCTTGTGTAGATTGAGTATTAGTGTGCCTATTGTGCGGATAGCAATAATAGTAAATTATATATTTTTGAGTATTAAATTAGTGTGCCAATTGTTGGGAATAAAATTGTGCTCATATAAGAGTCTGCGCCATTTGGTCCGAGAATATTTGTCAGTGCTTTTCTTGTGTGTTCATTACGTTGTTGCTGTAAACAATAACGGTTTTGTTGTTGAATAATCAAATTTGTGTCGCCAATATCTCCCAAAGATGGCAAATAATTTGTCAACACTCGTACGGCTTCATTGCCAACTACAGTCATTTCTTCAGGTGTTGGCCTGCATGCCAGCCAATGCTGGCTAAAAATGTCTCCCCACTCAGGTCGTTCGCGCATTTGGCCAATGTTGAGATTGGTAAAAGGTTCAACAGGTTTGGCTGTTGGACTTAGATCTAGAAAAACACCTGTGATTTTATTTGTACCAGTTACAACATCAAATCCGTATATAGGTGATGGATCAGTTTGATGGGGAAATACACAACAGTGAATTACACAAAATTTATCTTGTCGAAAAATCTGCACATGTCCAAGTCTAAATTTGGGACTGCGATATCTAAAATTTTCCCAACCATAATTTTCTGTGGGCAATAGATAAGCCTTGGGCTGTTGCTTGAGTAAATGGTTCAACCTTCTAGCGATGTTGTCTACAATATCAATGCAGTTCATAGAGTTCTTTGTATATTGCTATAGTGTATTCAAATGCCTTGCGTGCTTGCTCAACATCATAGTCAAATATAGTTGCTAGTATTTTGGTTCTAACATATTCAATACACTCTTTTACATTATCGAATTGCAAATGATTTTTTGGTAAGGTTAAATTCTTGGCAATCATTTGCCCGCCATATAGCCAACCAAGATAATGTGTATAGATATGTCCTTTATATTGCTGATACAGCTCTGGTTGATATTGTCTTGACAGCATGTCTACATATTGCAGTGTAGACGGACATGTCTTAACAGGCCCTGATGGTAATTCAGCAATATCGTGTATTAAACTATATTTGCGACGCAGCATTGTTGGCAGTCTAAATTTAGATTCTATAGCATCTGTTATTAGAAACAGTTGATAACAGTGATTTTTATACATCATTGGATCTAAATTTCCTGAAATCATATCCTGTGCTAATTGTGTTGTTTCCGCTAGATCATGCAAATCTTTAACTGAATTGCGTAAATCTTGTTGTGTAATCAGTTCCATGTGTTTAGTTTACGATTTTTTAGCCATCAAACTCAAATTCATATCATTTAAAACTTCCAACAAACTGGTCATTCTGTGATATTCTGCTGCTTGGTATCGTTCTGCTAGTGCATCCCATTCTCTACACATTGGGCTTACCTTGCTGCGACTATTGAAATTCTGTCCAAATCGCCAGCCTTCGTTGATTTTTTTATTCAACCATTTGCTGTGATTGCGTTTGGCAGCTTCTAATGCAATAGATTTTAAAATGTCTTCTTTGACAACTTCATGCATGATGTCATTTTGCGGATGTTGACTCCATGATATTTCAAAATCACAGTGTGGAATGTTTTTGTTGGCAGTGTGAGCTATTTTGCTGGCTTCTTCACCTTCTAAATCTCTTGAAAGAGATGCACAATAGCGATTCATTCCGTCGATTTTGCGATGATAAAACCGTTGCGGATCTTCGTTTGGTTGCAATTGAACTGCAGTTACAATACCTGATGGTCCGGATTCTGCAACGGCTTTCAACCAGCCCAACAGATTTTTGTTGTCGAGATCTTCTTGTGTAGTGAGACATATATAAGGATGGTTGAACATGCAATATTTATCAAATACTAATCAGTTCTAACACCAGTTGTAATTCTAGGCCAGACAGCACCACTTTGGGGTCTAAAACCAAAATTGTTGAGAGGGTACACAGCACCTGTGTTGACCAATCTGAACATATTAGAGCCATTTGGACTGCCTAACCCTGTTGCAGCATCCCATCCTGTAGTAGCACTGTATCCGCTTGTTGCTCTTACATATGAAACTTCATTGTTACCGGTTACAATATCTCGGCATACACTGGTATTGCTGTAAAGTAAACTGTTTATAAATCCAAACCTTTTACCTGTTAGAACTGTGAGCAAACAGATATACCCAGCCCACAAAGGAGCAGCAGCACTTGTTCCGCCAACACCTTGTTGTAAACTGTTGTCTGACCCTACATAGAAATTATACCCGCTACTGGGGTCTGCATTGGCAGCAACATCTGGTACACCACGTACAGTTAAATTAGCAGTTGTTCCTGATGAATAATTTTTATAAGACAGCCCGGTTTGCCAACTGGGCAATGCAGTATAAACAGTGCTGAGTCCTCCTCCTGAACCACCGCCGTTAGAATTCCATACTACTTCGCTGCTGATAGATGATCCGCTTAATGTTAATGTTGTACCACCTACTCCTGTCATATACGGGCTTGATGCTGGAAAATCGACAGATTTGACATAAGAATATCCATTGTAATCATAACTGCCACTGTCACCACTTGCTGTAAAAATAGAAATTCCCAATACTGCTGCTGATTGAAATGCAGAATTCATTGATGTAGCAAAGCTACCAAAGCTGGTTTCTATTGCACCCCAGCTGCAACTGAGAACAGATGGGTGATTTATTTTGTCATGTATTGCTGCGTTGAACACGTCTACAAAACCTTGGGAGGTATTTGGTGCTGTATAAACAACAGTTTTTGCCTGAGGTACAATACCGGCAGCTACAGCAATGTCTAACATGACTTCTACAGAGTTGTTGGTAGGATCTGTAGAAAGTCCCGGTGTATTCGCAGCTGAATCAACGGAAAAAAAGGTCACATTTGGTACATATGGCAACCCTTGTACAGTTTTAAATGTGCTAGTTAAATTTTGGGAGGTGAATCCGCCACCTAATTCGATAAGTCCTAGACATCCTCCGTATCCATCACCTGAAGGAAACCCATAGGCCTGTGCAACTTGTGCTGGAGTTAATGTCACTGTTGATGCATTAGAAACTGCATCGGGATTTAATATTACTGCATGGTGCTTGAAAGTTTGGCTATTATCCAACCCTACAATCGATTCAACAACATTTATAATTTCTGCAGGAATTGTCAATGGGTTGCTGTGTGTATAATATGTTCTGCCAATATCTGTCACTGTGTTTATAACAATATTAAACAGTGAGTTCCATTGCAAAACCGTACCAGATAATTTAATAACCCCTGCACCTTGATGCATTTCATCAACGGTTAAATTGTTATTGGTAACCCATGTTAGCATGGTGTTCATGTCAGCATCATCTACACCAAACTGGCGATGGAATTCATCATGGTCAAGCAGTTGATGATTACCAGCTATTACACTGTCTGCATATTGTTGCAGTGTCATGCCGTTTTCATGAATACCTTTTTTAAGGTACACACTTATGGTGATTTTGTCAGTTAAGGTGGCAGGTTGCACTGTTTTCATTTTTATGACTCTGTTTGAACAACAGTAAAGGTGACAGTAATAGCAGTGCTCGATGTGCCGTTATTATAAACTTTAGCAGTCATAATATTATTAACTGGTGAATTGCTGTTGTATCCGCCAACATATGGAGAAAAATAAACAGTTTGGGCCCCAGTAGTGATGGCTTCAGCTATAACTCCTGAGCCAGGCATGGGATCTTGTGATATTAATCTAGATGCGTCTGCTGTTTGAGCAGCTACACTTGTATACACCGTGACCCAAGCTGCCGAGGATGTTTGTATTGAATATAAATTGTAACCGTGGAAAGCTGTTGCAGTAACAGTCGAATTAGCCCCTGCAGCTATCGTTGGTGTAGTGACAGAGATTGTAGTACGTGATGCCATGCTTCCTGAACCCGCTGGTCCAGTAGGCCCAGGCAGCCCTGAAGGACCGGTATAACCAGTTGCTCCAATGTTACCTTGAGAACCAACATGACCAGTTGGGCCAGTTGCTCCAATAGAACCTGCCATACCAGTAGATCCCATGCTGCCTGCTGGACCGGTATATCCTATATTACCTTGTGATCCAACATGCCCTGTTGGTCCCGTAGGTCCTGTAATACTACCGCTCATTTAAAATCTCCATATTTTTTTTTGTATTTAACATGTTGTATTTATTGGTAGCGTAGAAGTTGCCAGCAGATCAATAAATACGTGTATTATACCTTAGGGAGGATTTATGAAAAAAATTATCATGGCTGCAATATTTGTAGCTGTTACACATGTAACAGCGATGGCAGCACCACAAACACCGGCTCAACCTGTTGCAGCATGCCAGTCTCAGGCACCATATGGATTTCCGCAGAGCAATCGGCAAGGAGTGCCCTTGTGCCATCATGCCTACATAACTTTTGTAGATCCTGCAGCCAAAATTCCTGAATGGGTGGTTTATACACTGACTCCAGATCATGCCTTGGGATGTTTGCCTCGTACCAATGCATTTGCTGCAGATCAAAGTTTTGCTGGCAGTGCCACGCCTGCTGATTATAACAATACAGGCTTTGACAAAGGGCATCTCATGCCTGACGGAGATGCATCGTTTGATGATCAAGCTGAAAATGAAAGTTTTTTTATGACCAATATGTCGCCACAGTTACCAGGACTCAATAGGGGAGCCTGGAAATTATTGGAAACATCGGTAAGGGGTTGGACAGCAGAATTACGTCAACCATACACTATCTACGTGGGTAACATATACGGAGCTGGTGATAAAACAATAGGTAAGGGCGTTGTAGTTCCGCATGCATTATATAAAATTGTAATTAATGATGCTACCGGCGAAGTAGCCGGTTGGGTATTTCCACAAGCTGGCGGCCTTGGCAATGATTTAACCAAGTTCCGCACATCTGTGGCTCAAATTCAAACGCTAACTGGCATTAAATTTGGTTTTCCACCAAATGCCAAAGAATTGGCTGCTGGTCAAGAATGGAAGGTTGATTTTGGGCAGCTCACATCTATGAAAAGACAAAAATGTGGAGCCAATGCACAGACAGACTAACATTTGGTAAGAAATAAAAATAGGGCCGCAAGGCCCTATTTTTATGAGTAAAATCTTACTTGTTTGTTGTAAGATTCATAAATGGCATAGGAGTCGATGCATACATGTTGCTGGGCAACACACCATTCCAACGTTTGGCCTGTTCAAGGGCAACCAAGCTGGGATTTTTGGCCAGCGCATCTGCCATTTTATTAGCAGCATCTGCAGCAGCTTCACCTTGCATACGTATTGCAGTTGCCTCAGCCTCGGCTTCCAATTTACGTGCTGCAGCATTACCTGCTGCAATGGTTTCGGCTTTGCGACGTTGTCCTTCGGCTTGTGCAGCTAGCTGATTGGCCTCGCCTCGAGCTGCAATCACCATGGTTTCTGCATCGATAGTTGCCTGTTGCTGTTGCCGTTGAGCAAGAACAATAGAAGCTTGAGCACTTTGAGCAGCAATCATACGCTGATTGTATTCAGGTGGCAGTTCTTCAATGCTAACTTGAACTTCTTTGACTGAAATACCCCATTCGTTTTCAAGCACAGATTGTACAGCAGTCTTAAATTCTCCCAAGGTTTTTTCACGATCCTCGCCGGCAATTTGCATGAGGTCGTGTTTGCCCATGATGTTACGAAGGATATTGATGATATTTGGATTCAAATTATTGCTAATATCTGTGTTGCCCTGCCTACCAGTTTGATACAGCAACCGATACACACTGGCATCGGGAATTTCTGTTGTCACACCTACTTTTAGTTTAATTGTAAATGTGTCCTTTGTGGTAACTGGCACAACACCAACATTATCAGTGTCGCGACTTACCTGCATGCAGTCAACGCCTTGAATCACCGGCAGCTTGAAATGCAAACCAGCTCCAAGTGGTCCGCTGTTTACGTTAACTGGCTTTTGAAATTGCGTAACATAACAGCGATCAGTTTCTGGAACAGTAAAAAATGATCCAAAAAATAAGGATAGGCCTGTTAATCCAACTATACCAAGCCCTGCATATTTGGCAATTTTGCTGATATCAATTTGATTTCTATCAAATCTATCAGAATCGTTTGGATTTTTCATCATCATATGTACACCTCATTGTATTGTTTGTACCGCATATATAGAACAGGTATGGCAAATGGTCAAGTGTTTTTTTGCAAGTCGATAAACTACAACTACACATCCTTCTGACCTCATAATTATAAATAACAGCATGTTCGGGAAAATTGCAGTGTTAGAATTTATACTCATGCTGGCTATGGCTGCAGCCGGTGTAGAATATTTCAAATATTCGCAGGAGCAGATTGCCACTTTGCATGAAAATAATGCCAAGCTAGAAACAGCTGTCAACACCCAGCAAGAAACCATCAAGGCACAGCAAGCTGCAGCACAGGCTCAAAATCAACAAATGATAACGCTACAGCAAAATGTAGCCGATGCAGAATCCAAGCGTAGAGATTTTGAAGATAAATTGCGTCAAAAAGACATTGCTGCAATGGCGCGTGCTAATGCAGCTGATCTAGAAATACGTATGAATCGAGCAACCATTAAAGCCTTACAAGATATGATCAATTTAACTACTCCAAAAGATCGAGATGCTACACCAGTTCAATTGACAAATCCCTCATCACCTGCACAGTCAACATCATCAGTTAACGCTGCTACAACTACCAACACTTCGTCAAGTCCTCAACCGCCACCGCGCCCGCCAAAAAATTATAAAAAAACTGGGAGCAGCGGTTCATGATCAAGAAATTATCGGCAATTTTGACAATTACACTTGTACTAGCGGGATGTGGTGACAATGTTCAAAAAATAGAAGTTTCTGCCAAGCCCATTGAAATTGATATTGCTAAAACAGCCGATCCTGAAGCGGTAAAATTATCTCCCATACATTTTAAGGTTGTTACAAAATCCAACCTCAATGCATTTATAGCTGAAATTGGACGGCAACAAAACACAGCTGAACCTGTGTTTATAGCAATTACCACCAAGGATTATGAAAATCTTAGTCTCAATTTGGCCGATTTACATAGATATATTGAACAGCAGCAGTCGGTGATAGTTTATTATCGAAATCTAACAAATCACAGCAACAACAGCTCTACAACAGCAACATCTAATTAACAGGCTACTTTATTCTCTATTTGGTTACTCTAAATAACCATGTACTTAATCATTTTTGGAGAATAAGTTAATGTCTCAAACAATTAGCATGTTACCTGACGATGATGAACCTCTTCCACGTCGTAGACCCGCTATAGATGAAGTGCAAGAAGCACATGCTGCGTCAGGGGCATATCTTCCACCATTAGGACCAAAACTTGCGCAGCCGGCAACAAGTGCAAGTGGATCGGTAATGCCTCCAAGTACAATGGGCAGCTTGCCTTCTGCTATTCCTGCAAACTCACCAATGGGAACACCAATGGGAACACCAATGGGAACACCGATGGGAACACCGATGAATTCTGGAATGCTGCCTCAAACTACAACTGTTATCGACACATCTGGCACATCAACAATCGGTACTGCTATGATGAATCAACAAACCATGCAGATGAATACAATGGCAGCTACAGCTCAGGCTCAGGCCAGTGTTGGAATAGCACAAACTTCACTGGACAAAGAATTATTAGATGACCAACTGAAAAAAGAAGATGAGCATTGGGTAAAAAGTTATTGGCGTCCCGCAATGGGTTGGCTATATATGGCCATTTGTTTTACCGATTTTATTGGATTTCCTGCACTTTCTATGTTTCTACCAGTAATTATGAAAGGATTTGGGGTACAGATGAACTATACACCTTGGACAAGTTTGTCACTATCCAATGGCGGGTTGATGCATCTTGCATTTGGAGCTATACTTGGTGTTGCTGCCTACAGCAGAGGACAAGAAAAATTAGCAGCAATGAAATAATCGACACACTATTGTTAAAAATATTTTGATATCTCATTGTAAAAATTATAAATATTAGTTATTGTGATATTCTCTTGGTGGAGGCATAAATGTATATCAAATCTGGTAGATGGTGCATAATAAGTGGTCCAAGATCGGGCACATATTGGTTAGAGGATATGATTTTCCAGCATCAGATCTGTAGTAAGCAAAATACTATAAAATTAAGAGAGTTTTTCAATTATGGTTTCAGCGGTCCACCTTGGTTTGAATACCATGCCTTGGACAATATCTCTCTTGATATCATAGAAATCAAACAACGTTGTCCTGTATCATGGGATAATTTTTTAGTTGATAAAATGAACTGCATTAAATTTGGAAATCAAGATCAAAGTTTTACTATGCGGCTTTTTAATCACGACGAAATTGAATCTAGAACGTTTGAAAATATAGTTGATACACTTTACAACACTATTAACATTAATTTAATAATTCTAAAAAGGTCTGCATTTGATAGAGCATTAAGTTGGTATTTTATGAAAATTACCAATGTGGTTCATCATAAAATTGCTTCTAACAGTATAGATTTTTATTCATTTACAACTGGAAAAATTACCAAAGAGGCATTGCGGTTACAGCCTGTGATAGTGGACATTGACAGGTGGCGAGATCTTTACGCCAATTGCCTTCGTGAAAATCAATTGCTTGAAAAAATTAGTCATCAATATAACTTATCAATTGTTAATTATGAAAATTTGATCGAGGACTGCAATACACATTCAGTGCCAATACATCTTGAATCAGAATTTCAAAAAACCTACAGTGAATCTTATCAAAACAATGTAATTAATTTTCAGGAATTATTAAAAGAATCAAAATTAATAGAACGTGATATGATTTAACGCCAGAGTTTAGGACATGTTTTTCGCATAAATATTGGATTAAAAAAAAAGGATTGGCAACTATGTCGGATATATCAGATACCATATGCAGATTGGCATGGGACTTTCCAGTTTTAAATTTTGCCAGGAATGAACTGCGATATTGTTGTCGAACACAGCCGCAAACTTTGACAGAATCAGACTTGGATCAAGGGGTTGAATTATTTAATTCGTTCAAACCTGTCGCCGAGTTGAGAAACGATCTACTCAGAGGCATAAAAAATTCAAAATGTAGAACCTGCTGGCGCATAGAGGAATCACACGGCGAAGGACCTAGATCTGGTTTGCATGGATTTGCAGAATTTGCACGAGAAAATAAAATTTGGCCAGAATTAACTACATTAAGTGAAATCAAACAAAAATTATTGTCATTGACTGATGAAGAAATTGATATGTTAACCAAATTAAACGCATCGATTCAAAACATAGAAATCTCTCTTGGCAACCTCTGTGATCTAAAATGTATATACTGTAGCCACCATTATAGTTCACAATGGGCAGCCGAACGGATAAAATATAATGAAATAACAGAAGCCGACATTGAAAGAGAATTGCCTAGAGTAACTTCTACACGCTATGAAGATATTTGGTGGCAATGGTTTGAAACTGTTGGAAAAGATGCTGAACAAATAAATTTTATTGGTGGCGAACCTTTAATTATTGAAAAGTTCTATACATATTGCAATAGAATTTTTGATTTCTATAATATGAATCCAGTTAGACCTGGACAACATATTTCTGTTGTCAGCAACTTTAATACTCCTGAACGCTTTTATACTAGATTCATAAATCTATGTGACAGACTCACAGAGGTGCCAAATCTGAAATTCAAGGTGGGAGCAAGTTGCGAATCTATTGGGAATCGGGCTCAATTTATTCGCAGCAACACTGATTGGACAAAGATGACTGCCAACATAGATAGATTTTTATCTGATATAAATGATAAAAATCTAAGTGATCGTATTATATTCAATTTGCAAATAGCACTCAATGCATTGTGTATTAGCGATTTACCAAATTTTTTCAAGTGGGTAGTTGATTTACAGCGAAAATCAAAGATTCCTGTTAATCTGCAACGAAATCAAGTGGCATTCCCTGCTTGGTGCAGCGTGGGACTATTGCCAGCTGAATTTGGCAGATATATTGACGAATCAATTGATATTTTGTCAGACGAATACAATCATATCAACAATGAAGACTACAATGAAAATGGTAGATGGGATTACTATATAAGTTTCTTAAAAACTATCAAAGATCAATTTGAAAATCCATTAAAAGATACAAATTCGCAAAAGATTTTTGCTCAACAAATTGATTTATTAGTATCCAGACGCAATTTAAATTTCAATGATACATTTCCAGAAATGGTGCCGTTTTACAACTACTGCAAGCAACTATAGATAGTATTCTTTTTAACTTAAAATCTCTTGAATGCGTACAAAGTTATTGAAGGTAATTTACTTTCTGTCACCAAATAGTAAATAATCATCGTTGGTATATCCTTCCATGATTTCGCTGCCAGATTTGATATTGGGAGTTGATTTATTGTTGTCTAACCCACCTCTGATTGGAACAATTGCCCAGGTGCAGTAATCAACGAAATTAGGCAATGATTTTAATTCTGCTTCCAAACTCAATGTTTCGCCCCTATTGTGCGGCGCCATCATGAATTTCACTTCCAAATGTCCTCTTTTTTGTGATTTACTCATTTCATCTGCAACGGCTTCTACAACCTTTACAAATTTCTCCCTGTTGTAGAATTCAAAATGAACACTGAGATTCAAATCACCATAGTGGATGATTTCACGATAGTATTCTGGCAGACGAGATCCATTGCTGTGAAGACTAACATGATGACCGCACGAATCCAAGTATCGCAGCCATGGCAGAAAATGTTGATTGGCAGTTGGCTCACCACCGCTTATGATAAAATTAACAGGTTCTCCATTGGTAAAACGTTGCTCAATATTACGAGTAGCTTTCATCAACTCTTCTAGGGTCTTGTGAACATCGGTACGGTTGTGAATCCATGGCCAGCAATATGAACAATCATAATTGCAGCGTCTGCTGATTTCCCAGTACACTTGTTTTTGTCTGCTGGCATGAGTTCGTTCCATGGCCACAAAATCTGTCAATTCATTATTGCATTTCTCGGACTGTGTTTCTAGTCCAAGTCCTTTTCTTAATAGATCTCGGCTATCTGCATCTGCACATTTTGGAATAAACAAATCTGCTCCACATGAGCAGATATTGCGCGTACAGTTTATCCAGTCCTGAGGTACGGTAAAATCGTCCCAGACATTACCAAGATTCCCTCCTACCCGACAGCTAGCAGTCCATACACCGCCGTCCATGTCGATATAAAGGCTATCTACACCTGCTGCACATTTCCAATTGTTTAGATAATTGAGTTTCGAGCCAACTAATTCATCGGTGCTCCAATCTCTCCATTGCCCATCTTTAGAGTAAGTTCTTATAGGTTTTCCGGGAGTAAAATCCATAGATAATCTTCTTTCCTTAATCATTGCTGTATTTTATTTTGGTACTCATAATGTCGTAGTTGCAGTGACATCTATCCTTATTGCAAAGAATTGGATCAATTGGCAGTTGCAAATCTTCGTCATATATAAACCCTATCCTGTTGCCTACCCGGCACCAGCCTCTATAGATACCACCATCCATGTCCACTATAAGTTGTTCTACACCTGCATAACAATGCCAACCTTGCCAGTTATTGGCATTGTTACTGATAAAATTGTGTGCCGATCTCACAGTTTCCGTACCATCGTCGTTGATGGTTTTCATGGCTCCTCGATATACCTCAAAACTTTTTGTCCATTTTATATGAGAATTAATTAGACTGTTTTGATTGATGAATACATCAAGTTGCTCTGGTGAATAATCATAAAGTGCACCATTTAAATCGTGCGCTAGAGGTTGCAAAGCCATGGAACAGTTTCCAATGTTTTTAACACGATGTGCCACATCCATGCATTTGTCCCAATTTTCAGATTTCATCATAATGTTAACATGGGTTCTTACATCGCAATGCAGTACCTCTACGACTTGACAAAAATGGTCAGAATTGGCAAACTCGCTGTGGAAGCTGAGAATTACTGTATCAAAATAGCATTTATTTTCTTCCCACCAACGAATTGTGCGACTTCCATTGCTGATAAATCCAACTTTAACACCCGATTCGGTGCAAAATTTACAAATGTCTATGAAATCTTTGTTGAGGGTTACCTCGCCACCTGTAAACTCAAAATAGATTTGTTTTTCTGGATGGACATTTTTTATGCGTTGCACAAAGGCCTTTACATTATCTGTGTTATGCCATTTATGTTTGCCATCATGAAGACTTTTTGGACAATAAGAACATTCAAAATTGCATGTGCTGCCAAGGCACCAATTGACTACAAACCAATTGTGATTATTGGGATTTGAATGTTCGAGCCGATGATAATTTGAATTCATATTAGAGGGCCCTATGTAGTTTTTCTAATTTTTTAACCGACTATTTAATTTCAATTATGTATTATAATTTTTTTATTTTGTGAAAAAACGACAGGTGTTTGACACTAGAATATGCTGATCGTATTAATCAAGCATTAACCTACATAAATTATGGTTTTTTGTTGATTTTTCTATTTGACCACGATTAAAATAGCATAAGTAATCTAGTCGTTAACAGGAGGATAAAAATGGCTACACATGATGAAATTGTTGCACAGTTTAATGCATACATTGCTGAAAACAGCAAGTTTACTGACAAGGGTGTCAAGGCCGCTGCTGCCCGCGCTCGCAAGGCTTTAGGCGAACTTGGCAAGCTGGCAAAGTCACGCAGAGCTGAAATTCAGGAAAGCAAGAACGCAGCTAGCTCATAATAATTTAAAATTTGCGCTTGACATCACAGACCTAGAGTGTATACTAGTTACACTCTAGGTTTTCTTGTCTCAAAAGGATGTAGTTGTGGCAGATATATGGTTGATAAGCGATACACATTATGGGCATGCCAATGTTCTTAAATTTACCAACAATGATGGTAGTTTAATACGCGGAGCTCGATTTTCTTGTCTAGAAGAAATGGACGAGCATTTGGTTGATCAATGGAACAAGGTTGTCAAGGATGAGGACAAAATATATCATCTAGGTGATGTGTATTTTGGTCAAGGACATCAAGTTTTGCATCGTCTAAAAGGTCACAAGCGCTTGATTTTGGGCAATCATGACAACGGTAAAGATCAAAATCTACACAAACATTTTGAAAAAATTGAAGTTT
>Ga0007816_1000234_pt1 | contig 16360 bp, 19 predicted proteins | sample CryBogCBE27Jul09_FD_71213 | JGI IMG/M metagenome (GOLD analysis project Ga0007816, IMG submission 71213) | Freshwater microbial communities from Crystal Bog, Wisconsin, USA - CBE27Jul09 | ecosystem: Environmental > Aquatic > Freshwater > Lake | place: Crystal Bog, Wisconsin, USA | collected...
ATCAAAGCGACGACCAACTAAACGCTTTGCTGCGTAGATCGTGTTTTTAGCATTAGTTACAGCCTGGCGCTTTGCAGGTTGTCCTACTAGGATTTCTGTATCTGTATATGCTACTATGCTGGGGGTTGTTCTTGCACCCTCGGAATTTTCTATAACCTTTGCGGTGTTTCCTTCGAGGACTGCTATACATGAATTTGTTGTACCGAGATCGATACCGATTATCTTTGCCATTTTGGTTCTCCTTTTGTTAAGCAAGAATAGTAGCTTCAATCCTTTACGGCAATGAAGCTAATATTATTTATACACGACAACAAAAAAGTTGTCAATATTTGAAAAAATTATTGATCTGTCTTCCACTGTGCGACACGCTTTCTTTCACGTACCACTGCGCTAGCTAGATCCTTACGCTTTTGTTCACTCGGGCTCGTATAATGCTCGCGCTTGCGGAGCTCATTAAACCACCCCTCATCCTGTAGGCGCTTCTTGAACTTGCGAAGAGCCTTATTAACATCGTTGTTCTTTACGAAGATTCTAGTTCCCTTAAATTGGCGTCCCGAATCGTTGTCGTTAAGCCAACCAGTTTCTTGCCACATACTCATCTATATTGCTCACTTTTCCTTTGTTAATGATAGAATAGTCAATCCTGCTATTCCATTTAGTATTGGTTAATGAAACCAAATAACTCATATAATAATAAGATATATCGTTCGAATTGTCAACATTTATATATGCTGTATCTACTTGATTTACAACATTTAAAAGCCACTCGATCTGATCATCATTGTTGTATAGATAAACAGTTATCTCGATAGGATTAGCCAATAACCAGTTGTTTACTAAAGATCGTTCTTCCGTAGTAGTATTAACTAATAATACTTTTTTTGATGCATCGTGATAGTAGTCTGGATAGGTTATTAAAGTGACTTTATTCACTCGTGATTATCTCTGCTAATTTGACTCTATATTCTACTGGAATATCATCTAGTCTAATCTGTCTAAGTTTAACAGATTCGACATATTTAATTAGCTTCTGCACATCTGGATCAGATTGATCTTGATTGCTTAGATCGATATCTTCAAAATGGTTGTGATCAAATTCTCTTTCTAGTATATCCATCGGTTTGAATATCTTGCGACTCTTTTGTACTCTTTGCCATAGCGAGCCATCTGACTGTTCACTATTCTGTATGTATCCAATCACTTCTGGTTTAGGTTCTTCTACTACAGGTTCTTCTACTACAGGCTCTTTAGGCATTTCTTCAGTTGATTTAGAAACAGCCTTTTCAGCTTCTTCTATCATTTTATTCCAATCTGCTAGAGGATCCGAAACTGGTGGTTCTGGTTCTACAACTACAGGAACCACAACAGGAACTACTGCTGGTTCTGTTTTAATGATGACACTTTCTACATCAGGTATAGGCGGAGGTATTGGCGCAGATGGTGGTGATTGAACAGGCAGTTCTGCTACCGGTGGTTCCGTTTGTTTAAGTTTTTCTTCTTTTTTAAGCTGTCGGGCATTTTTAGCTTCTGTTAAGCTCATTTGGCTGGCAATTAGCAATAACACAGCTAATGGATCAAAAACAAAGATAATGATCATTATCATCCATGTTACAGCTTTTTCTAGCAGATCACTGCCTGGATTGGAACCATAGATAAATGCTGCTATGTATTTGATAGGCCCAACTTCAGATTCTATCTTCCTAACTTTAGTTGTCAGTGGTACTTTATCTTCACTTAGTTTATTGATAGCAGTCTGTGCATCGTCTATCTGTTTAGCAAGCCTGTCTCGTTCCTTTTGCTGCCCCTTACGTGCATTATTAGCAGCAGCTACTGATTTTTCGTCCTTGCCTTTTAGGAGGTATTGTGCTACGACTTCATCGAGATTCTTTAGTCCGGCTTGTGCCTGTGTGATTTCGTTTTTCTTACCGGCGATCTTTCCGTCTATCAATTCTATCTGCGCTGAGACATCTCCTACAGGAGCACCTTGCTCAATATGAGCCCTGCTGAGGAAACCAAAGATACCCATGCTGGTAATCAACATTAATACGAAGGTAGCCACTATAAAGTAGCTCCTAAGCAGCAATGGTGCAGTTCTCCAATTATGATGTAGCCAGCTAGCTACTACTAATTTTCCTACTTCTAATACGGTTCCCATCACCATGATAGGAAAGGCAGCGCCAGCAAAAATAGCTGTTAAACCCGATACTGAATAATAGATCGCCACACTGCTGATTACAAGAGCGGTCAGCAGAGTTAATAAACCTAAAAACATTTATGAGCCTCTTAGAAACCTTCGTACTGTTGATTTAGAGCACTTTGCTCTGTAACAGTAATTTTAGCCCAAACATTGGCTGGAGTGTCTGGTTGTTTTACAGTAATAAGTTCCTGTAACTGTCCAGCACCATTTGGGTTATAAGTCCTGTACTGCTTTGACCAACCGTCTGTTCCACCTTGGCAAATACCTAGTGTAACCAAATCCTGTATAACATTTTGCAGATTAGTAACCTGCTGGGTATAAGTCATTTGATCATATGTGGTTGCTGTTAATAGCGTAGTTGATCCGTCACTTAGAGTAGTTAGGCTGTTGGCCTTCATATAGTTAATATGGCCACCTAATACTGTTCCTTCAAATTCATATCCTACAGTAAATGCCACGCTTACGGCAGTATCATCAGCTGCTGCTTCTACAACAGGCCCGCTCTTCATAACAGTCATATCGAGGATTTGGCAATTAGCATAGCTCTCTAAGAATCCTAGTATATTAGCAAAACGTAGATTGCCCCTTGCCCTGCGCTGTGAATTAGCTAGGCTAGTGTTTAAGGTGGAGAAATAATTATAATCCCAAGGCTCAATGCCGCCACCTGTTGGTGCGCTGTTGCTAGTAGACCAGCTGCTGGTATCGATCGTGATACGATAATACTTAGATTGTAGTTGTGCGTTGTTATTTTGAAATCCTGAAGCCATAGTGATGATCCTTCTTTAAGTTATTTATCTTAGCTGAGTCAGACTCAGCCATGATACTTAATATATCCCCAATAGATCAGTTTTATTTTTTTCTGCCAACATCTGTTAGATCAGCACCAGGCGTAATATATTGGTATGCACCTTTAGAATACGCTGGCGCAGTTCTAGCAGCTTTAATCATAATTTCTTTCTGCACTTCGGGACTTTCCTTGTGCAGGTTTTCCATTATACCTTTTTTAAAGCCATTCCCAACGCTATTGCTAAGTTGATAGGGATTATTAGTAGAATAATCTGGTGTAGAAATCCTGACATTACCTGTAAACGCTTTCTTAAGTTTGAGCTGGTTAGGAGTAAGACCCTGCTTTTCTAACCATGCATTATGTTTATCAGTTGCTTCTGCAAGTTTCTTTGAATTTGACTTTTTTTTCTTACTGTTGTATTTCGTAGTAGTAAGATATGGTCCAACGAGATGCATGCTCATACTCTGCTGCTCCCCAAAAGTTTAGCGTGATTTTCTAAAAAGCTCAAAAGCATCCAATCTGCCATTGGAATATCAACCTTTTCTTCTAGCAATTTCTTTAGGCGTGCGTGTGCTTGGCGACACCACCTAGCATCATACATAGCATTGTCTCCTCTAATGAACACTCCTGGCCAATCGTCGTTGATCTGTAACGGACCAGTTTCAACTCGCGCACCGTGAGGTCTATCACCAAAAGGGCACGGAATCTCGGATAAATCAGCTGTTATTTTTTGCATAGCAGACCTTATTTGTTGAGGTAGGTATTAACTACTTTATCTGCTATATTATACTTTACAGCCTCATCTGCGTCAAGATAAACATCCTGGGGAGGCATTAAAATTTCTTTTATTTTCTTCTCATTTAGTCCAGTACATTTTGTATAGTGGTTTAACATACGCTTAGATGTAAGATTAAACTCTTTAATCACAGCTATAAGTTCGTGTTCTTTACCCTGGCTACCCCAACTAAACTGATGGCTCAGTATGCTGGTATTTGGAGTGATAGTGCGATGTCCTTTAGCACCTGCCATGAATATCAATAGACCTGCTGAACTTATCTGTCCCAATCCTAATGTATGGACTGGTATCCTGCTGCCCTGCATTATGTCAATGAGTGCGAAGGCAGCTGCTAGATCACCACCTTCGCTGTTTATCATTATAGTTAAGTTTTGCAATCTATCCTTTTTAGGGGATAAGCTCTTTTCTAAGATGAACTCGATAGCATCACTTGTGTTTGTTGAAGTAATTTCATCGCTTAGGATGAAAATACCGTGGTCGTAAATTGTAGTCTTATCACTGTCTTCTGAGTCTAGCTCTTCAGATTTTTTAGTCATTCATTATGCCTGTCGTGTTAAGAAAGAAGGACGTATGCTCTTCGCACCAAAATACTTTTGGACTAGACCAATTACTATCTGGTCATCATACTCCTTGCAAGAGAAAACGTCTAGATACATAGCATTTCCTCCCTTGAGATCATCTGGTACAAAGTGAGCACAGATGTTACTGGTCTCAATCAACTGTACTAGTGTATAGCCGGCTTTGTTTCCGCTACCGAAGTTAACAATTTGTGGTTCTCCAAAAGCCACCATATCGATGTCTTTTACCAATTGCTTAGTGAAATTGTAGATTGTGGTATAGTCTTGGATAGCGTCGCTGTTACAGTCGGCGCAATCTAGTATAAGGTGATAACCCCAGTATGCCATCTCATGTTTACTCCTTTAAGTTTTAATAGTATGACATAGATGTATCTATGTCAAGAAAAAGATAGGGGACCTATTCCCCTATCCATCCTTTATTTATATTATACTATTATACTCTAGCGGCTTTTCTGTAACCGAGCACTCTGCTAGCATCATAATAGGCTACGCTAACTCCCCTAGCCTGATTTCCACCAAGGACAGCTACATACTTCCTGCCATCTACTTCTACTGTTTTGACGTAAAATCCTACATGTCCTGCCCATTTATTATGGCCCCTGCGGAAAACCACGACATCACCTTCTTCGGGTCTCTTGACAGCTTGCCCCCAATTTAAGAAACTACGTGCTGCGAGACTATCGGTCCCTTTTAGGCCGAGATCGGCTAATACCGTGTTAGCCCAAGCTGCACACCAAGGTATGCGAGCAGGATCTACTTTATAACCGAAGGTGTTAGAAAGTTTATTTTCTAACACCTTGCGATCTTTCTCTGCGTCCATTCCAATCATAGTAGATCCTTTTTCTAGCGTTTTTGCTGAAGAATTTATTGGAATAACGTTTTCTACTAGTTCTGCTGTTGTTATATTTTCAGGTGGCGCACATTCTACATCCCAAAATAAGAAATGGCACTGTTTACCACTATTTAAAGAAATCGTGCGAACCGGATCACTGTGTATCTTATTGTGATGTACAGGACCGTGTTTCTTCTTCCTATGATGTATCACAGGATGTTGATATACATGATGTTTCTTATGCTTTGTGCTATGCTTAACTACTTTTTTAGAAACAATCGTTGTTTTCTTTACTATTTCTGTTTTAATTGTATCAGCCATAGATACTGATGGCACGGCTAATAATAAAAATGTAGCAGCACCCATCATTAACAAATGTTTTTTCAATGTAGTCTCCTCTCTACGTTGTATTATACTTAGTTTCGGAGGAGTAAGTAAAGTAATATTATTTAATAATAATGTTAAAAGTGGGGGATTCTGTTTCCACGCTCCCCCGGGCGCATTGAAATTAAGCTGCTAGAGCCATTTCATAAGTTGCAACGTTGTCGTTAGCAATTATTAGTTTTATTGCGTTAACCGAGCTTTCGCCGGACTGTCTACTTCAACCTTTATACGCCAGTCGATCCTGTTTATCGCCCATCAAAAACACATAGAACTATAATCCTACGGGGCACTCAGTTATATTGTTGCTACTACAACCTATGTGCTTTTGGTGGACGATTCGGGTACCGCCCCCGAGTCCTGATCGTTTTATTGCTTTGCTATCAACAACAGTACATTATTTATAACATCTGTTTATATGCTTGTCAACTTATATCCAGGTAGGACGCTGTATTCCATTTTTAAAATTAGCACCGTCATCAAATGTGGTGCCAAACGGATATGGATATTTGTATTTTTGATTAGGTCCAGCAGCTACGTGTACATATCCAACATCCCCTGAATGTTGGAAAACTAGATAAACAAATGAATCTTTGATATATTTTACAGCCCATTGTGCTATCTCATAGTGTTTAGCTGCACTATTCCAACTTAAATCAACTGCTGCACCAAAACAATGATCACTTTTTCCATAATCGCTGCCGCCCGGGCCTCTAAATCCGTTTACTATAGTAGCCCTACCAAAATTCTGTTCTAGTGGATCTACTGCATTTGTAGCAATATATTTTAAACCATCCACTATCTGATCAAGTGTAAGACCTAAATGACCTTTAGGTGGCAATTCATATCCGCCTTTGACTCCTTGTTTGGTTAATTGTCCTAGTGTCCTACCGTTAGGAGAGATTACTAAACTATAATCTATCTGTCCATTTTTCATTACAGTTCCGCTAGGCGGAGTTTGTGGAGGGTGAGCACCCCCTCGAGGCAAATTGGTCCTTTGTGACGGTGCCGATTTCCTGCGACTAGTTATATCATTTGGTGGACTAGTGAATGGCCCTGCGTCTGGACTAATGCCCATCGCACTAGGATTATATGTGCGAGGAGGTCTTCCGGACGAAAGTAAATTGGAAATATTTCCTGGCAATGCATTAGTTAGTTGGCTAGGAGAAAAAAGATTAGCTGTATCAAAAAATGACAATTTTTGTGCTACACCGCTCACAGCTCCAGCTACACTACCGCCGAGCGCCGACATTACTCCACTCGCTCCTCCAGTTAATGACCCTATGCTTAGATTAGTCGGAACTATAGATACTCTACTACCGACTACGCTACTCATTAGACTAGATAGGCTATTAAACGCAGAACTGTTAGTAGATCCAAATAAATCAACTGGTATAGTAGCGTGTGGGGTCGTAGATAGATTAACCATAGATCCAACATTTATATGTGGTACGCTTATTTTAACACTGTTTCCAGTGACAACATTTGTTAGAGCTGCACCCATCACGTTACTCAATACCATTTGTTTAGTTGTGCCACCAACATTTACAGATCCTAGAGATATTGAACTTACAGTATTTGTTAACGCAGATGATGCTGCAGGTATTCCTATCGAAACAGAGGATAACGCTTGCCCAGCTGCTGATCCTATAGCATTACCAGAAGCTATGTTTAATAGATTGTTTATAGGTATAGGTGATTGCTTCAATAGTCCCGGAAGCGATCCAGCTGGTAAAAGAGACTTGAATGATCCCGGCAAACTTTTCAGTGCTCCTGGTAATGCCTTGGCACCTACTCCGTCCATTAGTCCTTCTAATGTCGATATTTTGCCGCTGGCTTCTCTGGGAATATTATATTGGATAGCTTTTTCAAATGATGAAGATCCTGTCTTGGAAGGTTTGCCACCGGCATCATTTTCATCTGTGTTGGAACCTTTTTTAGCCTGCTGCATAGCAGCTATAGCAGCCTTCCTAAGATTTGGTTCTGTCATTCCGGTACCAGCTACTGTTCCAGAGTTACCGCTTGCAGCATTTTTTAAATCAGTAGGTCGAGCTGGAGGTTGTGCGGTATATTTTACTCCAGCTACTTCTACGGTCGTGGTTATTCCACGCTTTGCTGCTTCGGCTGTAGCTAATAGTCTAGCTGTGGTAGAGGGATCACTGATCTTTCCTACTTTGGATTCTAATATTTTTATGTTAGCGTTTGTATCACTAGCATCTTTTGTCGGATAACCCGGAACAGTCATCTGTTTGCCGTTTATAACAGCATTGACAACTACTTCGATATTACTAGCATTTGCTAAATCGTTCGCTGCTTTTTGCGCATCTGCTACAGAGTTAAAGGTAGCTTGTGCGGTTGATCGTGAATTGGGGAGTAAACTAACCATACTCATATTTATTAGATACTGTAGCCCATAAATACTGCAGGAGGACGATAATGGGACAACTTTGGGCAGTAGTAGGGGATCCTAATTCACACGGTGGGGGAGAATTAACATTAAGCGGCGATTCCTCTCCCGGAACAGTCTTTATCAATAATATACCTGTTATAGTAGGTACGACAGATGCAGGACCTGACGGGCTTGCTGATCCCGATGGACCACCACATGATGATCCAAAAAGCAGTTCACATAGCGCAACTGTGTTTGCTTATAATAAACCTGCACACAGGAATGGCGATACTCGTGTATGCGGTGCCACTACTGTAGTTGTAAATGAAACTACAGTTTTTGTCGGTTAAAATAATTTACCCATATTTGGGCTACTTGGAGTCATTATACTAGTGACACCCTGTATATACTGACTGGCTGTTTGTTTATCAGTAGATGCTATAGCCATAACTGCGTGTTTTGGAATAGTAATTTCGCCTTTGATCTCAGCAGTAAACAGGAAAGGAGTCATTGCTACTCCTTGTCCTGTCATGCTTAATACTAGAGGTCTCGATACAGTATATCCTGTATCATCGACGGCAGATAGCTTAGAGATGATTTCTTCACCTGTTAATAATTTTAATGTGTAGATTTCACCGAAATTAAACTTTTTTACTATCATTAGGCAGCTAGGCTTTCTCTTAACATCTCAGGATTTGATTTCTTTAATCCATCATATCCACCTTCGACTAATAGGTATTCTCCCTTATATATCTGAGGTACCGTCTTATGACCTTTTGATTTAATAAATTCAAGGGCTCTTGGATCTTCCATTACATTAATAGTCTCGTATGTAATATCGTTTTTTTCTAACCAAGCCTTGGCACGATCGCAATAGGGACAAGCGGGCTTGCTATATAATGTGACTATATTAGGCATCGATTGGCTCCTCCTTGTCTTCTGGCTTTGAAACAGAGTGAACTAGATCGCCCTGATGATTATATAATTCTATCTTATTAAAATTAAACATTTCCATACTTTCAATTAGAAACACTGCTCGATCATATGATTCTACATTGATTTCATTTGTTTCTAATTCTCCATCGACTAAACGATGTGTCTTTATTACATGATGATGTTCAGACATTTTTTTCTCCTTTTTATAAACTGAATCCGCTAAAGCTATTTTCATCCACGTCTTGTTTTACACCGCCGTTGATATAGCTAGTTATCTCTGTTTCTTGAGGCGCAACTTGTACTTCACTACCTGCTATCCATTTCTGCGTCCAAGGAAGTGGATTACTGCCGCCCTTGTATTTGCTAGGAAGCCCAATAGCAGTCATCCTCTTGTTTGCAATCCAGTCTACATATTCACATAGTAGTTGGTAGTTGAGACCGATCATTGATCCATCCTTAAACAGATATTCTGCCCATTTCTTTTCCTGTTCTACAGCATCATCGAATAGTTTGATAGCAGCTTCACGACATTCTTCTTCTATGGTTATATAGTCTGGATCGTCTTTGGGTAAAATCTTCAATAGGGTCTGCGTAGCAGCCAAGTGTATGTTTTCGTCTCTTGCGATAAACTTAATGATCTTAGCATTGCCTTCCATCTTCTTTACTTCGGCAAATGCCCAACTACAAGCAAAGCTAACATAAAAACGAACACCTTCAAGGATATTAACACTCATAAGCGCAAGCCATAATGCTTTCTTATGTTGATAAGGTATTGGAATTAGATGAGAATGTGTTTTGCTAGCCGCACGATTGTTCATATCAATCAGTTCATCATAATACTTGCTAATATCGCCAGCGCAGTCTACGATCTCTTGGATGTCCATCATCTCATCAAATATCTTGCTGGGATTACTATATACATTTCTTATGATATGTGTATAACTGCGGCTATGGATAGTCTCACTGAACGTCCAAGTTGTGATCCAAGTTTCTAGTTCCGGCAGGCTGCAGATTGGTCCAAAGGCAGCTGTCGGAGCTCGCCCTTGTACACTGTCTAACAAGATCTGTCGTTTTAAATTTGACGTGAAGATATGCTGTTCGTGTATGGTTAGATCTTTGAAATCTTTGGCATCGCGGAGGATATCAACTTCTTCCGGTCTCCAAAAAAATCCTAGCTGCTTTTCTGTCAGTTTATCAAACTGCTTATACTTCATAGTATCGTAGCGTTGGATACTGACTCCGCCGTCGGGATCTAAAAAAGCTAGGCTCTTTGTATGATCTGATTTCTTCTTAGCGTCAAATACTGTACTCATATTACACAACTCTCACAATCTTCTTGTGGAGGCAAATCATCTAATTGCCCTTCTTCTGCTTTATTAACATCGATTTCTCCTTGCCCGTCATTGCTATTAAAATAATATAACTGTTTTCCACCTAGCTTGTAGAATTGTAAAATATGTCCTAGCATAACACTCAATGGAATCTTTTCATCTTCGTAATGTGCTGGATTATAGCTAGTATTAACACTTATACCCTGATCAATATATTTCTGTAGAACAGCACAGATATTAAGATATCCTTCTGGACTCTTTTGATCCCATAGCAATTCATACTTATTCTTTAATCGTCGATATTCTGGTACTACCTGCTTTAGCACACCATGCTTGCTTTGCTTTACGCTAATATGGCTACGTGGCGGTTCGATGCCGTTGGTAGCATTAGCGATTTGCGCTGAAGTTTCAGCTGGCATGATTGCCATTAGCGTAGCATTACGTATACCATATTGTTTTAGGTCATTGCGGAGCTCGTCCCACGGCATACGCTCAACATATGGTACTAACGTATCTATATGCAGGCTTCTAGTATCGATCGGTACTATGCCCTTTGCGTATTTCGTGTCTTGCGGACGGCCACAAGGACCTTGTTCTTTTGCTAGAGTAACCGAAGCTTTAATGAGATAATAACTCATAGCTTCCATATACTCATCTAACTTCACTAGGCTGCTATTGTCGCTATATTTGAAATCATTCTTAGCTAACCAATAGGCGAGATTAATGATGCCGATGCCCAGTGGGCGATGGTCCAAGGTAGCTAATCTAGCAGCCATAACAGGATAGTCTTGATAACTTAACAATGCGTCTAATCCACGCACTGCTAGTTCACAAGGTTTTTCAAAATCCTTAGGATCTTTTATATTGCCCCAGTTAACAGCGGAGAGGGTGCAGAGCGCTATGCGTCCGTCTTCGTCGAAGATGTGATTAAGCGGCCTTGTCGGTAGATCAATCTCGCAACAGAGATTGCTCTGCTTGATAGGTGCTACAGTCTCATCAAAACTACTGTGGGTGTTTGCGTTGTCCACATTCTGTAGATATATCCGTCCGGTGTCTTTTCTTTCCTGCATAAAGCTGCTGAATAGATCAATAGCTTTCATAGTCTTCTTACGTAGTTTAGTATTCTTCTCGGCAGCTACATACAGCTGCTCAAATAACGACTGATCACTGAAAAAGGCTGTATAGAGATCAGGTACGTCATTAGGACTGAACAAAGTTATATCACCTCCTTGAATCAAACGTTGATAGAACAGTCTATTAAACTGTACCCCATAGTCCATGTGACGTACCCTATTATCTTCAACGCCCTTATTATTTTTAAGGACGAGAAGCTCTTCTACCTCTAGATGCCAGATTGGATAATAGAGCGTTGCTGCTCCATTACGTACTCCACCCTGGCTACAGCTACGCACTGCTGCTTGGAACATCTTGTAGAAAGGAACAACACCAGTGTGACTGGCATCTCCATTCCTGATAGGTGATCCAAGAGCTCTTATTCTACCAGCACCAATGCCAATGCCTGCCTTTTGGCTGACATATTTTACTATGGCGCTGGTTGTAGCATTGATTGAATCTAAGCTGTCATCAGTTTCGATCAATACACAACTACTAAACTGCTTTTGGGGACTACGTAACCCAGCCATGATCGGCGTAGGTAAACTGATCTGATGTGTGCTGATACACTCATAATAGTCCTTGATCCACTGCATACGTGTTTCTTTAGGATAGCTATTAAACAATGTAGCTGCTATTAATATATAACATACCTGTGGAGTCTCTAATATCTGCCCAGTGACACGATTCTGTATTAGATACTTACCGCGCAACTGTTCCATTGCTACGTATGTTAGCTTCATATCACGTTCGTGGTCAACAAAAGAATTAATCTTTTCCCATTCTTCTTCGCTGTACCAGTTTAAGAATTCAGAAGTATAATACCCTATTGTTACATTTTTCCTTACTAAATCTATCAGCTTATATGGTGCATATCCATCATAGACTTCTTTCCTAAGAGCATAGTTGATAAGCCTACCTGCAACATATTGATAGTTAGGAGTTTCTTCAGAGATCAGATCAGCTGCTGCCTTGATCAGAGTTTCTTGCACATCTTTAGTCTTGATATTGTTATAAAACTGTAATTGGCTACGTATCTCTAATTCACTTGGACTAACTCCTGCTAATCCCTCAGTCGCCCAAAACACGACCTTATGTAGTTTCTCTAAATCTAAATCTTCTTTGTGTCCATCTCGCTTAGTGACAGTGATGCGTGAGCTCATTTCTCTTCCTCTTTGCTTTAAAAAATCGTCGGATATTTAGTGGTACCGTTTTTATAGAATTCTAGTAGTATATTATGATTGCTATAGATGATAAATTGTCTCGTAAATCGCATCACTACGTCCCGCATAATCTATACAGTATATAACCTTTTTGTGGTATTGTCTATGAATTTTTATTAACTAAATCGGTCCATCATATGGCGGAACCAGTGTGGGGTGCCTAGTTCCATATTGACAGATTCTAACTGTGGACCGTTGGGATCTCTAGCTAAAGTACCCTTAAACTCTTGTGTTAGTCTATCAAATTCGTGATGACCTTTAAGTTTCTCTAATATAGAATCCACGCTAGCCAGATCATTCATATTAGCAGCATTACCAAGCAGCATTTTTGCCATTTTATTTGGATCGTTAGTTAATACTTCTTTAGTAGTCCTGTCTACTAGTCCCTGTGTTGGACTATACATCCAGTTAGGATTGACCGCTTTTGCTAATCCAGCTAGCAGTTGGTGTCTATGGGCACCTTTAAACTTGCTGCCTTCCTTACCGCCGCGCATAGCCCACTGTTGGTACTTTGGGTCACCAGTAAACATAAAATCTGTCTGTACAAATCCCTTGCTAGCGTCACCTAATATAGGGGTGCGGAAATGCACACTATTGCCTGTCAGCTGTATCCAGCCGTCTTTCTTGGCTCCCATCATCTTGTTCTTGGCTTTGTTTAGGACATCATCTTTAGCTACACCATTCTTTAGGCACCAAGCCATTAATAGATGCACTAGCTGTTCTTTAGATATTTCACGTTCGTCTACGCTTAGATCTAGATCTCCCGAAGTAGTCACACGACCCACAGTTCCTAACCATTTTACAGGATGCCCTGTATCGTCTAGATCTTTGGTAAAATCTAATCCCGTGATACCTTCTAACCATTTGATAGTTCCGGGTACTTCTGCCTTATCGATCCTTCTAGTAATATCGTGATCTTCACCGTCTTTGAAAATATTGCCGCCTTCTAAAAGTATCATTAGCTTTCCCCGTAGTGAATATTTATTAGATATCGTCTCTCATCACATAGGATTGATTGATCCATAAGTTAGGCAATTCTTTCCTAGTCACGGTAGAATCATAGCGATAGCCTACGATCTTATCGTCTACGATCAACAGATAATAGAATCTATGTTCCTTTTTATCATTTGCTATCTGTATCTCAAAGTAACTATCTTTGAATCTATCGGTTAATTTAAGTGTATAATATATGGCCAATATCTTGCTGAAATCGCAATACTTATTCTCGTCTATCAGTTGCCAAGCTAATGGCCAACTGTTCTGATCAAAAGGATCGCAGCTCATAGCACTGATAGGTGCTTTGTTCCAAAATTCTATAGTTGTCTTTACAGGATCAGAATCTTGCTCGAGACTATCTCTAAATTCTCGCCAAGACTCTATCCTATCCTCAAACTTTTTAAAGAACATCATTTTGTTAACGTGCGATATGTATAATTCATAGTGGCGCTACCGTTATTAAGAGGATTAGTATAGTTTATTATCATAGTATCGACTACAGTAGTACCTGGAGAAAATCCATATAGATCTATAGCGAATTTAATATTTTCTACTGAAACATCACCTGTATAACCAAAATCGTCGTGTATATGATATATAGGAGGATTAACACCATCTGTCAAGCTAGTTCCTACATTTAAAGTAATATGTAATACACCAGTCCTAATAGCTCTTCCGCCGATTGTTCCGGGAAACTTATCAATGACATAATCTATCTCGTATGTGGCAGAATTAATCGCTGGAAAACGCATAAGAGGAACAGGAACAGTTCCTGTTTCTATTATGTCTACTTGGTAACCAAAGTCGTCGTATAACATACCAGTAGTTTCTACGTTTGGAACAAACGGATTCAATCCATACTCTGTCTGATTCTTGAGTTTCTTATTCCTCTCAAAATAATCATCCGTGCTTTTATTATTAGAAGTAGAAAACTTAATAATAGGATATAATGCGCTAGCATAGGAATTATTGTTATTACCGACTATATAGAATTTATTGGATTTACTAATATTACCGTATGATGAAGTCAAACTAGTTCCGGGTTTAATCCAGATACCATATCTGTCGATTTGATCAAAATAATTGTTGTTGATAGAAGCATTGAGAGATCCAGTGACTCCTCCACCTAATGTTATACCGTCAAACAACTGTGAGAATGTGCAGTTCTCAAACTGTACATAATTTGATTCTGATTCGCTATAAGCACCATAGCCTGTAGCGTTGAATATACAGAATCTAAAAAGTATATTGTTGTTACAGAAAACAGGACTATTGCTCCTAAAATAAACACCTGACTGTGTGTCGTTTGTTAGATATGTTACTGTTACTGTCGGATCTGTACCGTTAGAGTATATGCCAACAAATTTAACATTATCGTAAACGGTAGTATCACTATTGTCAGATAATACTATAGAGCGCGGCGTAGTGTTTTGTAATGTCATATTAGATATGGTTATAAATCTAGGCCTCTTGAGGTAATACATATTTCCAAATGCTGTATAGTTTCCGGGAGTGCTGTTTCCGTCTACTGTCCTAAAGACAACCGCACCACTAGTATCACTGCTGATCTGTTTTATTATAGTGCAATCCATACCTTCACCTGCTAGATGTGCATAGGGAGGTATCCTTAGTTCTTTTGTAATATTATAAGTTCCAGCTTCAAAATATAAGATCACTTTGCTCTGTACATTGGTTATCGAAGCTGGGTTAATGAACAGCTGATCTATAGCATTTTGTATAGCATTAGTATCGTCTACAAATCCGTCTCCCTTAGCCCCAAAAGCCCTAACACTTACAATATCATCTAGTCTGTCTTGTAAGGTCCTTTGTGTATCGGGAACGATAGAAGTATCATTTTTCTTGTACTGATAGATAGCAGCTAATTCTAATATGTTGTCGTGTTCTGTGATTACTTTGGTATTACCGACATAAGGAGCGCCTTCAGATACTGCTCCATTTCCTATGTATAATTCTTGTGTATCTATAGCCCAAGCAAATTCGCCACTAGCTAACTGCGGCAGCCCTGTACCGCCGCTTGCTTGACCACGCCTTATTTGGATTCTCGAGATTTGGACTACAGCCATTATATTACTCCACGAAGTGTTTCATATATTTAGTTGCTTAGATAGTATTGTTTAGACTTCTATCTTATTAATAATCGCTCTCATAGATTCAGCTGTTGGAACAGATTGTGCGCCCACTGTATTGCGATTTAGATGATTACGAACTGTTTGGGCACCTTTTACTATATTCCCACCTAATACATTTCCAGCAGCTTTATGCTTTGCTAGCGAACTCTTTATAGTCTTTGCTACTTTGCTCTCAGTTATCTTAGGCGGAGTTTTTGTAGTTATATATTCATATAACAACTGTCCGCCATAAACAATAGCAGCAGTGGCTACTATAGGTATACCCCAATTAAAAACAAAATTTGCTATAGATTGTATAGCTTCTTCTGTGACGTGTTCACCTATCCATTTGTTAATTTGTGTAGCAGCATCTCTAACACTGGCAAATAATCCATTATTAGAACCTGCTGTTAAATTAGTGGCAGCAGCCTGTGCTTGATCAGCAATAGTGGGTTGCTGATATCCATAACCCGATGGCAACTCTGTCGGGACAACTGCATTATTGGCTTTATCCCATAATGCTTGTCCTTGTTGCATATCATCGTAATCAGCTTGAGTTCCTCTATCTATTGGTGGAAGAGCATCAGGTGGTCTACCGCCCGGTTTAGCTTCTGGACCGTTAATTTGTTTGGCTAAATTTCCAGGAGTTAATTTTCCAAATGCTGTACTAGT
>Ga0007816_1000236_pt1 | contig 16309 bp, 41 predicted proteins | sample CryBogCBE27Jul09_FD_71213 | JGI IMG/M metagenome (GOLD analysis project Ga0007816, IMG submission 71213) | Freshwater microbial communities from Crystal Bog, Wisconsin, USA - CBE27Jul09 | ecosystem: Environmental > Aquatic > Freshwater > Lake | place: Crystal Bog, Wisconsin, USA | collected...
AAATGTTCTCTAATCTCTACCGCACAATCCTGTCTGCCTGACTTAGCTTCAATGCTATCCTCGCCATCCACATCTTGACAAATAGCGACACATTCTCGCACAATCAACTCGGCGAACTTTTCCAATTCATCTGAATAGAATTGATAGACACCAAGATTTTGTTTGTGAGTAGATCCAGCCTGTTCAGCAAGTTCTCTAATTCGTTCGTTCATTCTTCAACTCCGAAATGTAATGTCATCGCGGGTCATGACTTCTCCCCCCGCGCACGGATGGCTGCGACGCAATTCAGTACACCGCTATTCCATTCCGGCGTTCCCCTCATTCCGTCAGCAACCAAAGCATCACACACCTTCGCACACGCCTCGCGCTCTTCGGCGGCGACAAGTTCGGCGAAACGTTCAAAAAAGTCTCGTCCTGTAGGCGAAAACATATTGAGATCAAACCCCGACTCTTCCACCAGTCTTAGGATGTCATCGCGTGTCATCCGAATGATCTCCTTGCATCATGTTCGTTGTCAAACATCTTGCAGCCCCAGTAAGTGAGAGCCTGTGCGTTGAAATAGCCAGGCTCACCCTTTTCCTTATTCCATGCTGCACAGGCTTCTGCAAAACTCTCTGCCTCGTACAAACCGCAAAATTCTGCACCGGAAGAATTACCCGTTGCAGCGTAACCTTCCATCCAGACTTCATATTGTTTCATTAGTATCTACTTTTAAACGTAGCCCAACCACTGAGCTCCCCAACCTAGTGCACCGACTGCCATCAGTACACTACCTAAGCCCAACAAAATTCTAGCCCAAATAGGCAATGTCTTGAATGCAATAGCTTCATAGCCCAAAGACACAAATAAGAACAAATAACAAATAGCTACAATTAACGGACTCATCTTTCTGCTCCTTTCAATGTAGAAGTATTATAGCAGATCGAGATTAAGAGAACAACCTCTTATACCAGGGCTGTTCATCATTGACAACTTGAGGTTGCGTATTAAGAGTGGCGGAGTGCAACTCTCTATTTTGATAGCGCAACCCTTGATTCTCACGAGTGATATCTAACAAATCATCTCGGCAAGATGCTAGGAGAGTTTCAAGATCTTGGTTGAGATCCTTCAAGCGTTCGATAATAGTGCGTTGGCTAACGAACATGGCTTCGTAGTCAGCTAAACGCTGCTCTAGAGAGGGCTGTGTCTTTTCCTGCTCTTCTTTTTTCCGCTGTTCGTATGTAGGTGCTGCCATTAGATGCTCCTAAAAAAATGGGCAGTTTAATGACCTGCCCAGGTCGAACACTTAGCCGGCCAAGTAATTATTACGGACAATCGAATCGGCTTCGTTGCCATAAAGGCCATTAGCAGCCTTAATGGAGATCTGCTCACGCAAGCCACCCGACTCAGTGCCGTTGCCCGAAAGCATACGAGCCACTGCATGGATGCTGTGGAAGCGACGGATAACGCCCGACGGATGGGTAACAAAAATTCGACGATTAGTCATTTCAAACTCCTTGTGTATCTAAAAGGTTTAATCTAACTCAACAGAACTATTATAGCAAAACTCTTGGTCTAAGTCAACCTCAAACCTTAATAACGCCATGGTTGTAACGAGTCTCCAGTACATTGTAAAACTCGTCAACAGCGGCAAAAAACCGGCAATGACGCGGGCTAGCCAAACGTCCTGCAGCCTTAGCACGCCCATAGGCCCGATTGAAGTTATCATGCTCGCTGCAAATAGCAACCGCATAATCGATACCTTCGGGCTTTTCAATAAAGGCCACAGTAGCTCCACCACGGCTTTCAATCTTTCCGTCCAGATTACGGTTACGATAGTGAATGTACTTGATCTTAGGTGTATTCATCTGTCCATCTCCTTGCTGTTACATTAAGCCGTAATTATACTAAGGTTTTACCGAAAAGTCAAGCCCAATAGTGATATATGAGGCCGGCGAGTCCCGTAACTAGCATAACGGCGTTGGTAACAATCAGCGATGACTCTCGCCACATGATACTGACTATTAGCCAAAACACTCCTCCTACAGTTAAAATTAATGGGCCTTGCGGATAGTATCCTAGACTGTTTACCATTGTTCCTATAATAAGGACTACGGTAGCAATCCATTTAAGTATTCGATCAATGTGCATAATAGCTAACGTTCTCTACGCTGTTATCCCAACAGGCGCGGCATGGGCCGCGCTCATTGTCTTGAAAGCGGCTAGGGCAATCGTAGCCGTGTGCAGCACCGTTCTTGTGCACGGTTGAGGTATGCTCAAAGCCCTTAGGCGGCTCTGCGTCCATTTGCTGGGCACTCATACGGATTACAAGATTGCGTGGGCGGCTGCGAAGTCGAAGGAACTCGCGCACCATACCAAACTCACGGGTAGGCAACCAATGCTCAACCCAAGGAGTCTGCTCTGCTACTTCGGCGATCATCTGCAAGTGATCTACACTCTGCAGGTCACCGCTATCGTGCCAACGGAAGTGTGTTTCGCCTTTCAGTAGGCGCACCATAGCAGCAATCCAAGTGTCGCTAGTAACAGTATTGAGCAGAGCTTCTGCCAAACGAGCATGACGACGATTGTGTGCTGCCTTGGTGTTGGGTAGTGAATACATTCCGCGCATAGCGTAACACTGGTGGCAGGTGCTGCCTTTAATATCTCGCAAAATGCTACCAGTTTGGCAACGAGTGGCGCTGAGTCCAAAGCTCCAACCTGGCATCTTGCTAGGACGGCTAAGACCGCCTACATACTTGGCTGCTGCTGCTTTGGTATTAAACATACCTAACTCCTTACTGTTACTGTAGGAATAGTATACTATGGTTTTACCAAAAGGTCAAGCCAATTCTTTCTTCTTGGCTCGAACGCGAGCTGTACCTTTCTTAGTATGACGCACCATGCGAGCGTAACGATGCTGCCCCATCAAGATCTGGATCCGTCCTTCGAACCCGTCCTTAATAGGAACGCTCCCAGTTTCAATTTTGAAGTTGTTCTTATCAAACCACTGAAGCCACTCGTAAAGTTCGGCTTCGGCTTCCTCACCGCGGCTCAATACTGACACGCAGGGATGCTTATGATAGGCGTTCTCCGGACACCAAACGTCGCCATTCTTATCTGCTCGTTTGTAGTCCTCGTCGTACCATGCATAGTCTGGATAATTCCCGTCGACTACAATGCCCACGCAATGCCGACCGATGCCTACTTCGCCTTCAAGAACTAGTTGACAGTTATTCTTAGCAGCCCAAACTGCCATCCAAGTAATCTTTTCATCGCGTGTCATTGTATTACTCCTTGCTCTAACTATGAGTATATTATAACAGGTTTTACCAAAAGGTCAACTTTTGAATTTGTTTTAGGCTAATCCTCTTCTAAACATCTCTGTAGATTGAAACTCTTAAATGCATCCTCAAACGGAACAGTACGTTCCGTGCTGTTTCCCCAACGATCAAAGTCATTGAGTGGACAACTGATGTCTACTACAAATCCTTCGTCAGCCCACCAGCGCCAACGATATAGACGGTTCTTACGTTGGCTGATACAATTACTACTAAAGAAACCTCTATCGATCTTGTGTCCGTTTCGCTTGAGCAGAGTCTTAAACTCACTGCGACTCAGACCACTTAATTCTTTTCGCTTAGGTGGTATTCCGTTGGCTCTTCGTGCACGGTGCACCATTTTATGTGTGCGATACTTCATTGCAATTCCTTATTCTTGCGCTACTGTCTGTGTGCCTGTATTATAACAGGTTTTACTAAAAGGTCAACTAATTAAAGTCGGTAAAAGCCAGTATTACTAAGAGTTCAGACGTATTTTTAATATTTCTTTAGCAATTCCCTCGAAAGTGTTAAGATTCTTTCTATCGATTCATCGGTTGTGGTATCTTGTTTTTGTCTTTTCTCTGCTTTAGATTTTCCAGTTAGAGGATCGATATTATAAGAATATGACGTATGTGGCTTAGGGGCCGTTGATGCAGGCGGAGTAAGTTTTGTTAATTGCGCCTGTGTAACAGGCTGATCTTGGTATGTTGTTTTTATATCATTTTGATGACGAGCTAACAACTCCGTATTACCGGGTCGCTTTAACCAATCTTTTGCTTCTCGAGGATTCTCGAACTGACGACCAGTTATCGGGTTATGTTTAGGTACGCCTTCCGGCCAATAACGTGTATGGGCATTGAACTTATTTAGCCGGCGGATATGATACGCTTCATACCGGTCTCTAAGGTCGTTTGGAACGTGTGCATTTAATGCATCTCGAGGAGTTTTAAACCGACCACTGCGTCTAGCATCCTCGATCCACGAGCCCTTTCCGGCATACGCTATGGCCCGCCAATCAGAAGGTTCGCCGGGCGGCGGCATTTCGTTCCAACGCATTTTTTTACGTTCCCAACCATCGTCATCCCACTTATCCTTTTTTGATTCTTGTTCAGTTAGAACTTGACGCTTTTTCATGATATTTTATTCCTCCCTACGATATTTTATTTATTTTGGGTTGGATTGAAAGTAAAGCGGATCTCTGTTCTTTTAACGTATAATCTTACCAAAAGGTCAAGTGCTTCTCTCTGCTGGCGGTGTTTGTCATCTCACCACAAACAATTATGTGGTATCCGCATCCCAACACAGAGAGACTTTCGTGTGCTAACGCCCGTTAGGTTAGACGGCAGTATTGCTACTGGAGACCATTGACAGTCATTCTCGCGAATGATATGTTGTTCTCAAACCACCCGTGGTTGTCACACCACTTCATTATGCGGGTCACATTAGTGGCTGACTAAGCCACGCGGTCTTTAATTAACCAAAAATGTCAGCCAAGATCTGGTCAATTTCATTCTGACGTGCACGTTCGCCATGAACGCGATCCATGAACTCCGACATCATACCTGGACGGTTAATGACATAGTTCAGCTGGCCGTCGAACGAAATGTCAAAATAACGGATGGATCGTGCGCCAGGATAGTACTTAATCCACTGACCGCGCTGCAGGACCAAACGACCGTCCCGGATAGCACGCTGAGTGGCCGGATCCGAAAGAACCGGAGTAGGAAGAAACTGACGACCCTTACGATTGATAACCATATTAATTGCTCCTTACAAAAAAGTGTTTAAACTCTAACTCAACAGAACTATTATACTAAACTTTTACCAAATTGTCAATAAAGACTTGAAAGATTTTCACGTTGCCAAACCCAAAGATCCTGTATCACATGAAACGCAGGTCCAACAGGGCCAATAGCGACGCCAGTGCGGCTATCTACTTCAAACGTCTGCCAACCACCTACAACACTACGGCAAGTGTATTCTTTGACAATCATGTCAGCTCCTTAGAGTTTGATCAGCACATCAGGGTAGGCAGTAGCAAATGTTCGTGTTCGTTCACCACGCGGATCATAGTAATAATCCACTCGTTGACAATGGCGTTTGGCCAGCCACCTTACCACAAACACAGGCAGTATCACAGTCCATTTTGCTAACATTGTTTTCTCCTTGCTAGTGTCCGTGTAGTATACGGTCTTTTACCAAAAGGTCAAGTCCTAACGATCACGCCCCAAACGCAAGTCTAGTGATCACTGCGATTACCTAGTGAATAGTGTGATTACCAGACTCAAGATTGCTAATCATATTAATTGCTCCTTACAAAAAAGTGTTTAAACTCTAACTCAACAGAACTATTATACTAAACTTTTACCAACTTGTCAACAACAATGTTGATGTCATAGCCGAGGCCACCCCAGTTGATGAAACTACGTCGAACCATCTGTGCTTCTTCTATTGACTCACAGGGCAAGCGAGCAGTCTCTCCTTGATGATTGATCACTACAGTATAACCCGTCATTGTGTTCTCCTTGTTAGTGTCTGTGTATTATAGCAGGTTTTACCAAAAGGTCAACTAACCAAACCCTCATTCATCAACTCCAAGAGTTTGATGGTGTATTCTCGCGTGTGACTGTAAGACATTGACTCGTTAGCCCATTCCTCACCATAGACAGCGAGGAACTCCTTGTAGATCTCTTGAAGAGGAATTTGGGGGAAGCGGAACGCCACTTCATGGAACAGGTGGCCATCGCTGACCATCTCGCGCACCTCGGTGTTGATCTCTTTCATCTTACCCTCGTTTGCTATGAATGTATTATAGCAGGTTTTACCAAAAGGTCAACCTTAGAATTGGCGAACGCAGAGTGACTGAATATGCGGAGCAGCTCCATAAAAATTATTTTGTTCCTGCTGATGCAGCCATCCAGTACCTGCAGCTAGACAGGCCTCTTTGCTTTCAAACGGGCCAATCTGGGTTATAGCTGAGCCGCTGCGAGGGTCACTTGCCGCAATAGTAAGAATCAATAACCAACTATGCATAAGAATTCTCCTTAAAACGGAATATCGTCGTCGAGCTGACGAGCAGATGGGCGAGGAGGGCCTACGAACTCACTCTTAGCAACAGCCCGATCAACCCAGTATTGTACCTCCTCTTCGGTCATATAACAGGTTTCTTCAGGATGTGGCTGCGGCTTACCACGATAGTGCGGGTTCTCAATCCACACGTCGTAATCAGTAAGAATCCATTGACTATCCTTGTAACGATCATAATCACCTACATTGTAGGCAAATTCGCGCATGGCTTCAGCTGGAGTGGCTACGCGATCTTCTTCATCATAAAACATTGAAGACTCCTTACTGTTACTGTAGGAATAGTATACTACGGTTTTACCAAAAGGTCAAGATTTTTTGTATAGAGCGTGAAGGGCTTCGTGCTGCTCCAAAGCTTTCAACTGCTTCTTCACCTGAGTGAGATAGAGGTAGCGGCGATTGACTTCGGATCGGGCCAACTCACCATCGCAGGTCAAGTTCTCAGGACTGAGATCAGACTCTAGATGATTCTCTAGATATCGACGGTGTTGTGGATCGTTGAGGTCTAATTCGGCCTTCTCGAAGAAGCGGTTGATCTGATTGATGTGATCTAGATATTCTGTGAGTTCTTCCATAGGTCGCTCCTTGCTTGTGTCTGTGTAGTATAGCAGGTTTTACCAAAAGGTCAACCACTAACGCACAAGAGCATAGTTGATTGCGATCAATATAACGGCGAACAACACCGATCCAAGATTCCCACGACTTAAGTCGTACATGGCGAGCATGGATAACCAGCCGATATTGAACCAAATAATTTGGGTTTGATGCCTTACCCACCACCATCGGATACGATCAAAGATGTCCATTATGCCTTCTCCTCAGTTTGAGCTTTAAGCTCGGCTAACTTTCGTTCGAGAGCACGGATCTCTTTCAAGCGTTTCTTTTCCTTTCGGATAGCCTCCTGCTTCTTCTCTTCCTCTTCTCGAATTTTACGTTCAGCATCCTGCTTCTGATGTTCCTTCCACCAAGCCAGATGTTGCTTCTTAGTAACTCCGCACTCGGTCCAATCAATGCGATCCACGATAGAGGGATCTGCTCGCATAACAGCACAAACCACAGCTTCGAACTGTTCGACACGTTTCTCGAGGTATCGAGCATTCTGTTCGCTTTTATAACTATCATCTACATAGCAAGGCATATCATATTCTCCTTAGTCTAAACTGTCGTAGGCGTTGATCTGACCGCAATGGATACACCGGTATTGATTATAACAGCGACCCAAATTCTGGACAAACTTCCATTCATGCCCGGAACACTTAGCCGCAGTCTCCTTAGAGACATAACCATGCCCATTACAATGATCACAGCAAGCGCGGAAATGACTGTAAAGATGACGATTCTCTGGAGTGTTCTCCTTACCGTGCAGACTGTAGGAGTTAATGGAAAGGTTCCACCCGCCATGGCCTTTGCAACGCGGGCACTCGATGTCGTAGAGCCAAGGCTCCTTGCGTGGATGATCCAAGAATGCATCTGGATGATCTGGCGTAAGAAAGTCTGACATATGTTACTCCTTGCTCTAACAATGACTACATTATAGCAGGTTTTACCAAAAGATCAACCGTTATCTGGAACTTCCTTGAAGCCGAATGCGGTGAAGTCATCAAGGTTAATGACTTCCCGGAGATAGTTCAGTAGCATCAGCTCGGCTGCATCGAGATCCTTTGCATCAAACTCTGTTTCGAAATTGATTTTGAATTTCATAGGCTTCCTCACGGCTCATTTCATTATTGATACGATTGAAAAGGCAGTAGTCTGATACTCCTGCATCATACCCGGTCTTGTAAGCATGACCACATTTAGAATCATGCCCGTTAAGAGCATCGTAATACTGTTGATCTACACGACCTTCTTCACGCCCGTCAAAGTAACCACGAGCGTAGGCATAATAGGGGGTATCGTAAGTCATTGTGTTGCTCCTTGCTCTAACTATGGATAAATTATAGCAGGTTTTACCAAAAGGTCAACCGGCCGGTGTTATATTCACAATTTCAAAAAATGATCCCGGATAGGCTTCCAACGCAATTGATGGAAACAGTAGGCTAGCAGCATTTAGATCCTCTGCTTCGATCGTTAAAGTTTCTAATCTCCCAGGTTGGGAAAACTCAGGAGGATCAGACACTTGAAAGTAGATAGTCCATAGACTCATAATAAGACCTCAGTTTTATTGCTGTCAAGCACCACTTTTAATGCAAGAGAGTAGGCCTCTTCGGCATCTTCACAATTGAACAGTTCAGGAAAGGTTCCCCGATCCAAATAGACGTTGCAGATGTACTGACCAAAACGCCAGTCACGCTCATTGCGACCACGACGATAGTGTGCGATCCAATAACGGCGCTCAAGGTTCAACAGGTGAACAGTAAGTGTGCGAGAAAACTGCATAGATAATATTTACCTATTGGCTTACATTTTCGGTATAAGGTTCTAGCCAATCCACCGGACAACCAAAAGATAATTTGTGCTCATCATAGGTAGCTACAGTCGACGTCTTGCCTTCACAATTAACTGCTATTAAATCATAGTACCAAGTAGTTACTATCTCATCACCACAACGAATATCACCATATCGTATGTGGCTTTTGACAATGCAATAGGCTAATCGTTCAGGAGGAGGAGTACCGAATAGATCTAACTGTGTCATTCGTACTTTCTGTCCTAGTTTAAAACGATTTTCCATAGGATGTCTCCTTAATAGTTTAGAACTATTATACTGAGTTTTACCTATTTGTCAACTTATAAAGGAGCGCCCCATAGCTGATGTGCGATTCTTCGATAGGCTGCAGATTCCATTTCATGGAGGGCAGATACTCCAGATAATGTACTGCAGGTTCGAGATCCTGCATGATTAAAATATATGTTAGAAATCAAATAGTTAGGTTTCTGTTTTAGAAAGACTTGGCTTTCAAAAAGCCATACATCACCGAATCCTAATCTTAATTCAGAAGGAACTGGGATCCAATTATTTTTATGAATAAAACATACTACACCAAACCCATAACAATTTTCAGTGGTTCTCATAGTTAATGTAATTGTTCCATCAATAAATTTGGGTTGATTATGTCCTTCTAGATATTCTACGATCCCACAAGCACCTACTTGATCAGTTAACCAATTGTCCATTAAATCAAATATTCTTGTATCAATCATAGCATCATCATTAAAAAAACAGAGTTTATCATTTATACTAGTCTCCACTCCTAGATTCCAGGCAGGATTAATATAGATATTCTGTTCTTGATTAAGTAATTTGATTTTCTTATGCTGAAGAATAGGATGATTGGGAGTTTTAGAAACATCATTATTGACAATGATGATCTCTCCTATGGAGGGCGATTTAATTAGTTCGCCGAGGTAATATTCATAAAATGGAACGTATTTCCACATGGTACAAGCAATAACTGAAATCATAGTTGGTCCTTGTTTTGCGTTTTATTTATAGACCCCAAAAGCGTACAGCGGGGTTTTTAGATTTGATAAGAAAAAGCCCGATTGCTCGGGCTTATTCAGTACAGGCCTGCGCTGCCTACACCACGGCCTGTCCCCTCTTGCTTGTCGGGAGATAAATCCCAGCAGCCCATCTGATCATGGACACAAGTTAACCTAATCGTACGATAGCTCACTAATAAGAATATGCTTATCAGCAACCGACTCGTTACAACACAAAGTGATGTAGGTCAATGTCGACGGCTATGCCGGCCCATTAGCCCAACTTACCCCTAAGCTACGATCAGGTCTTAAGCGCAGAGGTTGGATTCACTTTCGGTTCAGGGTTTAAAACTGTTGTACATTAGGGAAATTATTTTTAATTGAATTTATTAAATTTAAATTTTTAGAAACTATCCCTAATCCAGCACTATGTGTGAAATTCAACTTTGGTAAATTAATTTCTGCAAAAAATTGTTTTACCCCGAACCCTTCGATATCTATAAAGGTGTCATGCATAATTATCACACCATCTTCTTTGAGAAACTTTGACCAAGTTTCGAAATCATTTTTAACTGCTTCATAGGCATGAAGCCCATCAATATGAAGAATATCTATTTCTTTGTCCCATATTTTGGCAATTTCGTTAAAATCACCTTTTATAATAACCACATTCTGTAAATCTAAATGTTTTATAGAGTTTTCTACAGAATCTTGTGTATTTCTTAGTCCTGTATGAAAATCACCTTGAAATAAATCAATTCCATATACAGTACCGGGATTTTCTACAGCTAATGAAAAAGTCGATACTCCATGATCAACACCCAAATCAACAGTGACTGCTGGGTTGAGATAATTTGTCAGCCATACAGCAAATTGTATATGTCCGAGCCAAGCACTGTCTAAATTACCTATATAATTTAATTTGTCATTCGTCATCATTTTATTTTTCTCTTATAGTTGGTGCGGGTAGTCGGACTCGAACCGACAAGCTTTTGGCGAGGGTTTTTAAGACCCTTGAGTTTACCAATTTCTCCATACCCGCATATATTATTATCTATTTAATATACGCTAATTATCTTCTGTTGTCAAATGAGTTTTAGCCTCAGTTTACTATTCTCTTGCTACCTGATGTAAGTGCTTACAACACTTTTTACTAGTATCACAGGCTACCCGCTTCAAACAAGGTTAGGCTTGTACTTTACCTAACGAGCTGGGCTAAAACTCATAAAACTATTATATGCTAGCACTAACATAAGGTCAATGTCTTACAATAAATACTCCTATGCGTATACAAGAACTAATAGAACATGCCCAACCTATAGTCTACTTAGATATGGACGGAGTATTAGCAGATTTTGAACATGGTTATCACAAGCTATCCGGAAAAGAGCCCGGAGATATTCCTAGCCCTAAAGATGATCCTGTACTTAAACTAATAGTTGGCACGGACTTCTTTGCTAGATTACCTAAGTATCCAACTGCGGATCGTTTGGTCGAGATGATCGTTGATCTGTTCGGCTCATACTCTATATGCTCAAGTCCATTACGCGGCGATCACGATAACAGCGAACATAATAAAAGGTTATGGATACAACAGCATCTTAACCCTCAGCCTGAGAATATAGTTATAACTGGTAGAAAAGAAAAATATGCTACCCACAACGGCATCCCGAATATCTTAATTGACGATAACCCATCTAACATCGCTAAATGGAATGCTAAAGGTGGTATAGGAATACTCTATTATGCTCCTAGAGATTCTTTGGATCAAGTGTCCAAAGCACTTAATCAAATCTTGAAAGAAACGTAATAATTTGGTGGGCCCAGTGGGATTCGAACCCACAGTGTCTTTCGAGTCGGCTTATGAGGCCGGTGCCTGCAACCGTACGGCGTTAGGCCCACAATCTTAAACTTTAGTTACGCACCTCAGTTAAAAAGTTCCACTTCTGATTGGGATAAAGTGTTTCTACTCGACGTTTAGCATCGTTCATATCAACCGCTTCGAACGTAACAGTAAAATACCCGCCATCGTTAGCAATAATGTCAACTTTAAACTTTCGCATACGACACCTGTCTGTGTTTGTCTTAGTTCGTGTATATTAATAGAATTGCGTGTCATTGTCAACCAAAGATCCTAAAAGCGTACAGCGGGGTTTTCAAGATAAATACCTTAATGCGTGCTAGAGAATTTATGGAAAATTTCGCGGATGGTAAGGGTCCTGGAAGGCCTGGAGATAGTCAGCGTCATGGTATTCCTAAAAAAGCTACAATAGCACAGCTACAAAAAGCTGCTAAGGCTAAAGGACGTAAAGGGCAATTAGCACGTTGGCAAATTAACATGCGCCGTGGTAAGAAGAAAAAGAAAAGTTAATCTTTAGCAAGACTTCTTAGATCTTCTAGTTTTTCTTTTTCAATTAGATCAATAATAAAGTTCGTGAGATCAATTTCTTTTTTGATAAAGAACATCTTACGATTGAGCTCTTCTAGTTTATCTTGATAGAACTTTAACTCTTTTTCCTTTTCTTCTTTCAGCTTGTAAATGTCTTTGATTAGAATTAGGTCGCTCATAAAAATATTTATTAATTGCTTACAAAGATCCTCACTCTAGGATCTAAATCTGGATTCTCTAACCATGTCCAATGATTACCAAATACGGGAGTTAGCTGTATATGTGTGCGCGGAATAAAATACCGATCAACAGGTATGTTTAACTGGTCTGTCATGTTAGCAAATGCACTATCAACCATAACCACAGCCTGCGCGTTTTCTATAATCTTAAGCCAATCAAATACATAACCTTCATCTGTGATATTGACCACATCCCAGCCTTCGGGGATAATAGCGGGATCAAACCTAACAGGGCCCACACTACTCTGTAGATGCGTAACTACGTAATTAGGGTTCTTAACCTTCTTAAAGTAAAGTTCAGCTTCTCGTTTAGGGTCTCGAGTCAAGCACTTATTCAAGTCCCACTTACGACTAAAGGGAACGCCTGCTTTGTAATACTTGTAGCGATCAAAGCTTACATGTTGAAACCAAGCTTCTTTAGTAAACTCAGGATGCCCTGTAAGGCTTTGATATAAACATAGTACTTCATCTACGCCGAAATTCTTTAGCCTCTGCATGGGAATATCATAGAAGAAAGGACCTTGATCTACAATGATCGGAATCCATTTAACCCAAGGAGCTACTGATTTCAATTGCTCAACCCATGCTTCAGTAACAGGCCAAAAGATCTGCCAACCTTGTTCTCTATAGTAATCTGCGATAGGCAAAGCGATAATAATATCACCCAACCCGCGTGTTTGAATTATACCTAATTTTTTCATATTAAAAATACCTTAGTCCTGGTTGTTTTGGAAAGAAACATTCGTTACGTTCCATTGGTAAATCTCTTCGTGCTTCACACCAAATTTCTTCGTGTCCTATTCCTATAGCAACACTTAATGCCATACTTTGATTACCGATAAATGCAGATGAACCTTTGATATATTCTGCAACTTCTAATAGATTATTAGTCTTTTGATGAGGAATGTCCCAGCCAATTTGTTGCTTAAATGCTTGGTATTCCTCGTCTAATCCTACAAAAAAAGATCTTTGATCAAATTTGTTATCTTTCCAGTATTTCCATCCCGGGCTCAGCTGAGGTGGTAGCCATCTTTGTGATCGTGTGATCATAACATCTCTACCTTCGACTGTACGTGTTCCGGGGGTGGTGACCCATGGAGTAGTTCTCAAAGAAGTCTTAGTTTCTTCATCATCGATGCCAAATGCTTGAGCATAGATATCTACATAATTTCCCGGATGTCCGACAAATAAAGGTCGAAATTTATCTAAATTATGAGTAATTGGAGTTTGTTCCGATAATACGGCAAAATTTTTAATATAACTTTGAGCTTCCATAAAGTCTCTCATGAAGTCAAAATCTTTTAAATTCATGCGACCTGAATGAAAGGGATTTGGAGGACTACCGTAATAGTGTTTTGTTATCCAATCAATCTGTGCTAAATGTAGGTAAAAATCTCCTCCACCCACATGTTTTACAATAGGGAGACTGTAAATCAAATCTCCTATAGTTCCTGAATGTTTAAATGTATTGTTCATTCTATCACCTTATTATATGGTCTTATTTAAGAATACACAAGTAGCTAAACAGGATTTTTTGATATAAATAAACACATGAGAGCAAAAGAATTTATCACCGAAGCAACAAAGAAAAAGATGAAATCTTCTAAGAAACGTCATGTTAAACCACCTACTAAGAGCCAATGTTCTGCAGGTCGTAGTAAAATGAGCAACGTAAGAAGATCTCAGTGTGTTTCACGCGGCTGGGCAGCTCATAATACCGACCATACTGACGGCAACGGTAAACAAGGTAAAAAAGGCTCTGGTAAAAGCCTTAGAGGCGTTAAAGGTCAAGCAGGACGCAGTGAAAAGTTCGGAGGTCGTGCTAAGAATTATGGCGGTAGCCATAGTTAATAAAGTGTCAAGCGCCGATTTGCCTTTAGCCACACTGGCTGTGCCACTTAGAAATTGGGAAAACAGTGACTTGGGGATCCTCGGGCGCCCAATTGACCGCTTGACAGAGTATTTAATAGATGTATAACTTTATAAGGTATGTTACTGAAGGACGTAAAGAAAAGCTGGTACAAGCAGAACTGCCGTATGCTCGAGACAAATTAGGACGCAGTCTTAGTAAACAAGCATTAGATTTACATTATGGCAAGCTATATAAAGCATATGTAGATAGATATAACAAAGGCGAAGGTGATGATGATTTTAACGAAGCTGGCGCTTTTCTACATGCTATATACTTTACACAGTTCCGCGCACCTACAAGTGGAAACAAGCCTACAGAACAAAGTTTGGAATTTATCGAACAACATTTTAAATCATTTGAAAACTTTAAGAAAGAGTTCTTAAAAACTGCTATGGGTATACAGGGATCAGGATGGGTCTACTTAGCCCGTAATGGCGATCTTAAAACAATTAAGAATCACGAAATTAGAAAAGACATTGTACTACTAATCGATTGGTGGGAACATTCGTTTCTGATTGACTTCGGCAGTGACAAAGAGAAATACTTAGAAGGCCAATGGCGCATTATTGATTGGACAAAAATAAACTATCTCTTGACAGGTATGTCTAAGTAAAGTATATTAATGTACGAGGTAAGAATATGAAAAAGTTACTTTTAATTCTAGCACTAACAGTTCCGTTTGCTACAGCTCAAGCCGATCCTGAACATCATCACGATCGTGATCATCACGAATGGCACGAACGCGGCGGTCATTTTGGCTGGGGTGAATTTGTTGGCGGAATAATCTTAGGTGGCATCATTGCACATGAAGTCGGTGGCCATTACTATGACAACGACGAAGAAGAAGTTCGCCGCGTATCTGTATGTAACGATTATCCTGTAGCTGACCAGTGGGGACACTATGTCTATGATCAATGGGGACATATGATAATCGAACGTCGTTGCCATGATGAATGGGTAAGGGTAGATCGATGATAACTGTATCTGCTGCTGCTGCAAAACACATTTGGGAAATTCTAGAACAGGAAGGCAATACCGACTTTGCTTTTAGAATTTCCGTAGTTGGTGGAGGATGTTCAGGCTTTAAGTATAACTTTTCTATTGTTGATCCAAAATGGGTTAATTTTGACGACTACCATGTAATCGAAACTAATGGAATAAAGTTAGTAATAGACACAATGAGTATGGAATACCTAGACGGATCTACAGTAGATTTTATTAAACGTTTGTTTAGCAGCGAATTTAAAATAAACAATCCTAAAGCTAAACAAAAATGTGGCTGTGGAAATAGTTTCGGCGCATGAAAAAGTATCGTAGGATAGCATCTTGGACTTTGCGTATTAGTCCTAAAAAAGAATACTGTTTCGAAGATCTAGGCGAAGTTGTATTATCGCCTAACGTAGGAACTACATACTTACATTGGTACTCCGTTAAAGGCAATTTAACCGCTACTGCTACATTAGATGAACACATGATAGTGTCCACTCCGGTGAGAGTAGTTAATAATTCCGAAGATATTACTTTGGTCAACGTCATTGAAATTTAAATTGGTTGACTCTGTTGGTAATTCCATGTATATTAGTACTTTAATTTAATACACAGGTACTATATGCATCACATTATTCAGGAACTTGCTGCAGATAACAGCCGCCTGGCCAAGGAAGCTATCCTTAAACGCGAAGCTGATGCCGGCAATGAAGAATTCTTCGAAGGTTGCCGTCTTGCATTAGATAATCTTAAGCCGTTTGGTGTTAAGAAAGTTCCAACTTATTCGGGCCCAGACGGGCAAGGCTTGCCTTGGGCAGCATTTTTGCAACTTGCAGATAGTCTTTATCGCCGTGAACTCACTGGTCATGCTGCTCGTGATGCTATTGAATTAGCAATGAGTGCTAGCACAAAGGATCAGTGGAATGACTGGTATCGATTAATTTTGCTAAAAGATCTCAAGTGCGGTGTTAGTGAA
>Ga0007816_1000237_pt1 | contig 16305 bp, 24 predicted proteins | sample CryBogCBE27Jul09_FD_71213 | JGI IMG/M metagenome (GOLD analysis project Ga0007816, IMG submission 71213) | Freshwater microbial communities from Crystal Bog, Wisconsin, USA - CBE27Jul09 | ecosystem: Environmental > Aquatic > Freshwater > Lake | place: Crystal Bog, Wisconsin, USA | collected...
ACAGTTGCCGCAGAAGCTGGTAAAGAACTAGTTGCAGACGCATACGGATGGTAATTTGAAAATAGGACTTAGTCAACGAATCCTAAAGTTTAGAGATAGAGCGTACGATTCAATTGAGCACGGGTGGTACTCGTACTTGAAAGAGCATACGCTCTTTTTTGTCCCTAACAGATTGGATCAAGATTCTAACGCTCTAGCCGATGAGCTAGATTGTTTTATTATTACTGGTGGTGATGACAGGCTTATTCGCCGCACTACTGAACTGAGATTAGCCACACAAATGATGATGCGTCAAAAACCTATACTGGGTGTTTGCCATGGATGTTTCTTATTAACAGATACGCTAGGCGGCACAGTAGGCAAGAAAGACGGACATAGAGGTGGTGTTAATCATACAGTTCGATACCGTGATCAAGATATCATGGTCAACAGCTATCACGGTCTTAACATTAAAGTACCGCAGGCCAGTGCCACAGTCTTAGCCAGAGATGCCGACGGAGATTGCGAGGCCTGGATAGATGGTACAGTTGCAGGTGTAGTTTGGCATCCTGAAAGATCAGATGATCATTGGATGCCCGAAGAAATTAACGATTTAATATTTAAGAGGAAACAATGAAATTTTACGAAACAAAAAAACGCAGTTTTGTCAAAGGCGTATGCTGGAAAATTATTGGCGGGATCATCACAGCCCTTATTGTCTACTATCTAGCACGGTTAGGTTATGATGCGGCTAAGACTGCAACTATAGTTTTAATATGCCAGTTTAGTGTTAATGTTGTTGCATTTTTTATTCACGATCGTATCTGGAATCGCGTTATGTGGGGCAGAGAGGTTATTGAAGAATGAAGAAGTTTTTATTAATTTTATTATTCTTACCATTGATAGCATCTGCATGGGAGCCGTCTAAGCCTGTGCAGGTATATATCGGAAATAAACCTGGTGCTGGAAATGAAATTGCATTTCGTAAACTAGCAGAGATTGTACAAAAATCGCAACCTAAATTCACTTATGTTGTTCAGAATATTCCCGGTGCTGATAGTGTTATTGCACAGAACAAATTTTTTGAAGCAGAACCAGATGGTTATACCATTAATCTACCTAGTCACATGAGTACCTATGTTACAAATGATATTTGGGAAAAGGGCCTGCACAAATGGAAGTACAATGATTTTACTGATGTACTCACTATGGGCAAAAGCCCATTAGTATTAGTAGCAGGTGCAAAGAGCAAGATTAGAACTCCTCAAGAATTTATAAAATTAATAGCCGATACACAGAAGCCAATTAATATTGCAGTAGGTGGTGGGGCACATCGTACAGCGTTTGAATTTCTAATGATCAATGGGCATGGCAACAGAGATTTTGTCAAGCCTATTAAGTTTAATGGCCCATTACCTGCTGTAGAAAGCGTAGCACAGTTTGATGGCAAGATGGGTACAGAGTTTGGCATCATGCCTATTGCTGTGGCCAAGCCATTAGTAGATGCAGGCATGGTTGTGCCTATTGGATTTACTGGTACAAGAAAAATGCCACAGTTTCCCAATGTACCGTTACTTAACACGGTTGCACCTGGTATTAATGTATATGCCGCCTGGGCGCTAGAGTTACCTCCTAACACTCCTGCAGATATTGTTAATTGGTATCAAAGTGCATTTGCTTCCGCTATTAAATCTGAAGAATATAAACAGTGGATGGATTCACAGGTAGTGTTCTACGAAGAAACAGAACTACGCCCTGCAGGATTAAAAAGACACATAGAGGAATTAAGAAAAACTTTTATGCCTGTGTTAGAAACAATTGATCTAAGCAAAGAGTGATGGAATTACTGTTAACCAATATTATATATGTTAGCTATCGGCTCATTGTTAGTGGGCCTATAGTTAAACTGTTAAACAAATTTCTGCCGTTCTTTGCGGCAGTTTTTGTTATGGCGCAGGCCAGCTATGCCTATGACACATTTGTATTTGGTTATTATTTTCATGCCACTGAGTTGCCCAGTGTGTTAGATTATGTTCAACACGATGTATTGTATACTCTGCGTGTGCTGGCCGCATGGTGGGTAATTAGAAAGTTATGGCAATGGGTTGGTAACTATTGGGTAGCAGTGTTCTTGGGAGCCGAGCTAACCTTTGCATGTGATTATTTTATCTTCGGTAATTTATTTCATTAAATAGTCGCATGAGTGAATTTACATTTGTTGCCGGAGCTCCGGGTAGTTCTTGGAGCATGATTAGCCATCGATTGAAGTTGATCTTAGATCACGATCGTAGTGACGAAACAGACGAGAGACAGTTTGAATTTGTCCGTCCGTATACCTTTACCATTAAAAACAAAGAATTTGGAGAATCTCGAGCTAACAGTCATTTCGGCAGTTACTTTGGTCCTTACAACGAGTTCGGTGAACGATTTGATGATATAGCTACAAACTATTCTTTAGAAGAATTTTATGCAGAATGTTCCAGACCATTTAAAAACGACAACACTCGAAAAAGTATTCGGTGTCATTGGTTTGCACATCAATTAGATTGGTTATGGGATAACTGTAAAGGTCATAAACTACTACTGATTTATAAACCTACTGATCAATCTTTTTTTAGATGGAAAGAAAGAGGTGGTTGGGATATAGTACATCCTGTATACACCTGGTATCAAAATGATGAATTTATGGAACAGCAGGTTGATAAAGAAAACCAAAACATTTTAAAATTTGCTCAGGATAAAAATTTAGTGTGGGAAGATTATTCCGAAGACTGGTGGGAACAAAAATTCGGCAAAAAAGAATTGCATCTACAATATCGCCCGTCTGTTAAAGAATACAGTAATCATACCCTGCAGGTTATCTATACTGAGATAGTATAATACCGATAAATAACATTAAGGAATCAATATGAAAATATATTTTTGCATAGGAATCGAAGGAACTGGACGTCGAGATATCGCTCTCGAACTGTATAATATCTTTGATCAAATTCCAAATAAGATCACTATTATTGCAGGTGCAGGTCGCAGAGATAGTGGCGATATTACCCTGGAAAAATTCTGCGAAGATATCGATTATATTATTAATCTATACGCATCAGATACTGATTATCTTATTTTTAGATTTGTAGGTTGGGCTCATATAGACTACCTCAACGAACTATATGCAAAATACAGCAGTACCTGTAATTTTATTCTATTTGATAAACCTAATACCGCTACTAGAAATTTCAACGCGGTGTCTAAAAATTCTGATATACTAGGTAGTCCGGCAGCAGTATTATCAAAAATTGCCGATCAAGAAACTGTTCTAAGTACATTTTTAACTAATAATTCAGCTACTTGGACCAATGCCGCTATACCATCTTTTAATTCAGATCTTAGCCTAATACCAGCTACTGATACAGATAATTCAAATGGTTATAGATTAATTTCTGTTTTTAATTCACCGCAGTAAAAGTTTATAATTTTCATCTATGGATTTTGATCCTAAAAAATCCATAATCTGTTGAATATCAATATTGTCTGAATACACCTTTAGATATCGATCTGAACTAAATTGATCTCGGATTTTATTGTCTCGATTTAACTCTTGAAGTATAGCAGTCCGATAACCTTCTTCGGATTTATTTTTATATACCCATAGATCTCGTTCGGTAGGCTTATCTTTTATTTCTGCAAGTTTCTGCACCAGTTTAGCATGAGCATTCAGATATTTAGGTCGAACTTTTTCTAAATTTAAATTGACCGGGAAATTAGCGGCAGTTTTCAAAAATCTATCTGTAACCAATTCAATATCATTATCGATAACAGAGATAAATTTTGCATTAGGAAATCTTGTATGAAGCTGTTCCGGTGTATCATGAAGTACCCAATGTATATGTTGTTTAAGCAACAGTCCTTGGAAGATCCAATTATCTATTTCCTTTTGCCATACCTTATTATAGAATAGATCAAAATCGGATGGCCTCCACCATCTTTCTATGCGTTTGCCCAATAAGGGAACCATATATTCACCCACTATTCTGTCATAATGGTATTTGCTGATTTCTTTGCCTGCAACTGGAAATCTGCGATCAAACGATTCGGGATCATCTGGTACAGATAAATCCCAGGGATCCATTCCGTTCTTAGTACATCTATACCAATAGACATTATCAAGACAACTAATAATTCTGCCAAACCTATGGCCTCCAGCTCCTTGATTAACCAATATAAACAAGTAATTAGATGATTCAAAAAAGTTCATGGCGATATTTATGAATAAAAATTTGACAATATAAACTTAGCATTGTATAATTATACACATGACATCTATAGACTACAACCACATTATTGCCAACGGTATTACACTCAGTACCTCCGGGTCTAGTGGTGTGCCTAAATCATTTTTTCAAAGTCCAAAAAAGATTAGAGCATCTATAGAGGCATCCTTGTATGCGTTGTACATCAATCAAGATAGTAAAATCTATAATGTATGTAGTCCTACTTGGGCTGGTGGATTGTTTGTTATGACTATGCCAGGGATGAATGTAGGGGCAGAAGTAGTGTACGAACCATTCAATCCATACGAATGGACAAGAAGAATAAATGGTTATACTCATAGTTGCCTTAGTGCCAAACAGGCATTAATTATTACAAAAACCAAAGAGTTTTATAATTTAAATTTAGATGGTATTAAAATCAGTTGCGGTGCTGAACCTGTACTATGGGAAGTTATTGAAGCCTTTGTAGATCGTGGGGCAACCTTTATTCCTAATTGGGGAATGACCGAAGTAGGACCATTGGCTATCTATTCTGTGTTTTCAAACATAGATGCAGTTAGGGAAGCAAAAAACGAAGCGCCACCTAACTCTACAATTATCGGTGATCAAAAGTTTTGTGATTATAAGGTAATAGATAACGAGTTGTATGTCAAAGGTGACATCTGTGTGTTTGATGATTGGTATGCTACAGGTGATACGGTTATTGTACAAAATGATACATTATATTACACAGGTAGAAAAAACATGGAGGTCGACTTTTGGAATCCGAAAAAAGGTTAACAACAGTGGCCTACGGGCCCGAGTATGAAAACGATCTTCGTTGGTTCTGTCAAATGTGTGCCAAGTTAGGCTACATTAATAATACAGATTTTACCAAGATGAAATTAGACTGGTGTTTGGAAACAGGCGGACAGTTTTATCTTACCTATATCAACAATAAACTAAATGCCATTAGCGGATGTCATCCCTTGCCAGAAGTAGGTCCTACTACCTACAGAATGCTGTTTAGGGGAGTAAACTTAGATGGCAATGCACTACAGATTGTCAGTAAGACTCATATGAACAGTGTGGCGTTTTTATTGCACATTCCTAGACAAATTGAATGGGCAAAACAACACGGTGCTGATCAGTTTGTTATCACAACCAATTGGGTTAATCCAGAAATAAAAAGTATGGAGGGTAGTCATAGAGTAATGAAATTGTTGGAAAGACAAGGACTGGTTGATTGTTTAATAGACAAGATAGAATTGTTTTACACAACACAGACTGTTTGGAAAATAAATGTTAAAAATTATCTAGAGGCGAGAACTGAATTTATTAAAAGACACAACATAAGAGACGAATAAAATGATTAATGAAAAGGTAAAAGAATGGGCTGTTAAGGCAAATCCTAGCAGTAAACAAATTTATGATGTAGCAGATTCATGGCCCTATAATTGTGCCGCATGGTCTGGTGAAGATATTTCTGAATTGGTCAGAATTATAGTAAAAGAAACCATCAAAGTTGTTGAGAATAGTAATATTCCTTGTGCAATTACTACACACGATTTAGGTATTGTAGATTGCTCTAGAGCTGTTATTATCCAACAAATCAAAAAACACTTTGATTATAAAACCAGATTTCCAGAAACTGATTGACAAACTGGTAAAATTCTGCTATACTATAGCTAGAAAGGTGGTATAAAATGCCCTGGATTGAAAATGTAGCCGCAGATGATATCCCAAAAAGATTTCATCACGATGCAGGCCCTAATAGTATGCTGATCAGTATTACTGATCCAGCAAGTTGGCGTCCCACTCCCGCCCACAAGTTCAAAGAGATTCATAACTTTGAATTTTTGGATGTAGAAAAGGATGATGTCGTTTTAGAAGAAGAAATGAAGTGCAGTCAAGAGCAGGCCAATCAACTTGTGGCTCTTTTACAACACGCATTAGATAATCGGATGAATGTTGTTGTTCATTGCTTTGCGGGTATTTGCCGTAGTGGTGCTGTATGCGAAGTCGGCGTCATGATGGGTTTTGAAGACACAGGAAGATTCCGTAGCCCTAACCTGTTGGTCAAGCATCGTATGATGAAGGCACTAGGATGGACATATGATGAAAACGAAAAGCCAAATATTGAAGATTGGCGAACTTTTAGGAGTATAAAATGAGTGGCGGTCACTTTCAATATAAACAATGGGAGATTGGCAACATCGGAGACGAGGTTGAGCAACTGATCCTTGACAATGACAGCGAAGAAGTAAATCAATATGGTGACCGTAAAGGTTGTCACTTTACTCCTGAGACCATTGCAGAGTTTAAAAAGGGCCTTGCAATACTAAGACAAGCACATGTCTATGCTCAGCGTATTGATTGGCTAGTAAGTGGAGATGATGGTGAAGATAGTTTTCATCGTCGGTTGAAAGCAGAATTGGAGAAATTAGATGCCTAAGTGTTATCAGCTAATCGGAGTCCCAGGTTCTGGAAAAAGCACCTGGGCTAAGAATCAAGACTGGTCCAAAGATTGCGCCTATATAAGTACAGATACCTGGGTAGAACTTTATGCCAAAGAACAAGGAAAAACCTATTCTGAAGTATTTGACGAATACATGCCCAAAGCTGTCAACATCATGACTGAACATGTCAAACTAGCTCGTGAAGCAGGCAAGGATATCATTTGGGATCAAACCAGTACTACCGTTAAAAGTCGTACTCGTAAATTCAATATGTTGCCCGACTATGAACATATTGCTGTGGTATTTAAATGTCCAGAAGCAGATGAGTTGGTTCGTCGATTGGCAAGCCGTCCTGGAAAACTAATTCCTGTCGACATCATAGAAAACATGATTAAAAATTTTGAAGTACCGTCCGAAGAAGAAGGGTTTAAAGAAATTTGGTTTGCCGGTTGACAAACTGGTAAAACGGTGTTATAATATTATTTTAAAGAAAGGAGGGCAAGATGCCTAGTGTATTTTTAGTCAGCGACACGCACTTTGGTCACGCAGGTGTCTGCCGCTTCACACGCAATGACGGTGTAACAAAGTTACGGCCCTGGACTGATCCTGCTGAAATGGACGAAGCTATGATCAAGGCTTGGAACGAAAGAGTCAAGCCTACTGACAAGGTTTACCATTTAGGCGATGTAGTTATTAACCGCAAGGCATTACCTACATTGGCTCGTTTAAACGGAGACAAGGTCTTAATTCGTGGTAACCACGACATCTTCCCAGATGTGGAATACAGACAATACTTCCGTGAATTAAGAGCCTATCATGTGATGAACGGTATGATATTAAGTCATATCCCATTACATAGCGAAAGTTTAGGTCGGTTTGGTGTTAACATTCACGGTCACTTACACGCAAACCGCGTGAAGAAGGCCCGTGGCGTTGACGCTCGTACAGGAGAAATCTTATACAGCGACGAGAACGATGTTCGCTACCATTGCGTTTGTGTTGAGCAAACACCGGACTTTGCTCCGATCTTATTCGAAGACGTCATCAAGCGTATCGAAGCAGAAGGTGGTGAAGTAGGATTTAGGAACGGAAACGGTCCTACAATGTGAAAAAACAGTTGACAGATCTGCAAAACTGTCGTATAATAGTTACTTACTTAGGATGCTTACAGCAATTTTTTTAGCTCATAGCGTAAAAAAAGCATCCTGTCATTTTTAAGAAAGGAGAACGAAATGACCTTTGCTCAAGCAGTTATTGAAAACCCAGGCATGGCTCGTACTGAAAACGGTATGAAGGCCCGTGCAGGTTCTGGTTCGTCTCTAGTAGACTTGTTCTACAAGATCGGTGCAAGCCGTGGTAAGGATATTACCTCAGACTTTGAAAAGGCCTTCCAGGCCGATTCAGACATTGCAATGAAGATTGCATTGTGGTCGCGTGATGTGCGTGGTGGAGCTGGCGAACGTCAGCTGTTCCGTGACATTCTGTTGCACTTGGAAAAGTTGCACCCAGACATGCTAGAAGCCGTTCTACCTTTCGTGCCTGAATTTGGCCGTTGGGATGACTTGTTGATCTTTAAGACTGACAAGTTTAAGGCACAAGCATATACTATGATCGGTGACGCACTGCGTGATCGTAATGGTCTATGTGCTAAGTGGATGCCTCGTCAAGGACCAATCGCAATCGAATTGCGTAAGTTCTATGGTATGAGCCCAAAGTTCTACCGTAAGAGCTTGGTTGCTTTGACTAATGTTGTTGAACAAAAGATGTGCGCAGGTGACTGGGACAACATCGAATTTGGCAAGTTGCCTTCATTGGCTTCTGCTCGTTACAACAAGGCATTTGGTAAGAACGCACCTACAGCCTACGAAGCCTACAAGGCCCGTTTGACTGCCGGTACAGACAAGGTAAATGCTTCGGCTGTTTACCCATACGATGTTGTTAAGACTCTTCGTTTCGGCGGAGACTCTGTAGTAGCAGATGCTCAATGGGCATCATTGCCAAACTACATCGGTGACTCTAGCGTTATGCCATTAGTGGATGTTTCTGGTTCGATGTGTTGCCCAGTTGGTGGAAACGCCAACTTGGAATGTATCGATGTTGCATTGGCTTTGGGCTTGTACTGTGCTGACAAGAACACAGGTGTATTCAAGGATACATTCTTGACTTTCAGCGACAAGCCAAAGGCACAAGTTGTTAAGGGTACACTTGCTCAGAAGATGAGCCAAATGAACTCAAGCGACTGGGGCATGAACACTAACCTACATGCGGCGTTTGATGAAATCTTACGCATCGCTGTTAAGGGTAAGGTTGCAGAAGCAGACATGCCAAAGACTTTGCTGATCTTGTCAGACATGCAATTTGACGCTTGCGTCAAGCACGATGACTCTGCTATGCAGATGATCAAGCGTAAGTACAAGGAAGCAGGATACGAAGTTCCTAACATCGTATTCTGGAACTTGAACAGTAAGGACAATGTCCCTGTTAAGTTCGACAAGCGAGGTGCCGCATTGGTGTCTGGGTTCAGCCCAGCAGTTATGAAGGGTGTCCTATCGGGCACTGACATGACTCCGTATGGTATCATGCTTGCAACTGTTGATGTAGATCGCTACAGCGTTCTATAAGTGATACAGGTAAAATAGGACCTTCGGGTCCTATTTTTTTGAGTTAAATATCTTACGGTCCTTAGTGAAATGGATATCACATTTGTCTTCGAAACAAATAGTGCAAGTTCGATTCTTGCAGGGCCGGCCATAAACAATGTATAATTAAGAGTATGACAACAATACATATTCTTACAAGTCCGTACAGTCCGGTCAACATCAATAACCGAATCGATCCATTCTCCATAGCCGCAGTAAAATTTATTGATCACATGACACAATTAGGTTGGAATTGCATCCATTATGGAATTGCAGGATCCGAAGTTAGTTGTGAAAATGTTATCTGTGTCGACGATCCCACAGCTGATAAAACATTTGTGATATCCAATTACAATAATAATGCCGGAGTTGAAATATCTCGTAGAAAACAACCTGGTGATATTATCGCCTGTTTTCACGGTATCGAAAACAAAGGAGCATGCGAAGCCAATCCTGACCTAAAAGCAGTTGAACCAAGTATAGGTTACATGACTGAAGCAGTTTGGGCTCCGTACCGAGCATTTGTATCCTATGCACAGATGCACATGTTCTATGGTGCCAGAGGCATGCTGATGAGCCCTAGTTGGTATGATGCTGTTATCCCTAATGCTATTACTGCTAGCGAGTTTGAATTTAATGATACTCCTGAAGATTACTTTTTATACTTTGGTCGTGTGATTAGCTCTAAAGGAGTAGATGTTGCTGTACAGGCTACTGAGAAAGCAGGTAAACGATTAATTATTGCAGGTCCTAACTCATTAGCCAGCATGGGGTATCAATCAACTCCTTCTCATGTTACAGAGGTAGGTGTGTGTAATGCAGAACAAAGAAAAAAATTAATGTCAGGTGCCAAGGCCATACTAGGACCAACTTATTATGTTGAGCCATTTGGCAATATGGTAGCTGAAGCCTATATGTGCGGCACTCCAGCTATTACCACAGACTGGGGCGGGTTTACTGAAACTGTTCAACATGGGCACACAGGATTCCGTTGTAGAGAATTTAGAGAATTTGTATCTGCTATAGAAAACATCGATACTATCGATAGAAACATCTGCAGAGAATGGGCCATGGCAACCTACGAAGATTCAGTAGTGCATCAACAATTCGACGAATACTTTAAAAAGATTTTAGCAGGCGATTTTTACAGACAATGAAAAAAGCATTTATCATAACCAGTGCTATCGAACTCAACAACGATTACCCTTTAACTTATAGCCCCAAGCGTAGTTATTTTTCTAACGAAGAAAGACTACGGCATACAGTAATGACCATTGCCTCTCTAGATAAAGCAGGCGATTCCGAAACAACCTTATACTTGTTGGACATGAGTGATAACTGGGAAGAATATAGAGATTTACTTAGATATCAACCCAATCTAAAATTTATCAGTATTAAAAAAGAGTTTCCTGAAATATTTGATATTGTAACCAAGCATCCGCAAAAAAGCTATTGTGAAACACTACAGTTGGCTACATTTATGAAAGCCTATCGTCAAGAATTATTAGAATACGATTATGTGTTTAAGATGAGCGGAAGGTACTTTGTGGACAGTTGGTTTAACATGGATTTGTTTACACCAGAAAATACAGATAAAATATTCTTTAAAAAGCCTTTAAAATTTAACTGGAATGACGATTGGGGATATGCAATGGTCGATCGCAGAAAAGAACAAGGCGATAATAATTTAAGACAGTACTGTTCTGTGTTGTTTGGTTGGGGTAGAGCACACTACGATCATTTCTTAGATTTATTCACAGCATTATCTGCTCTGTTCCAACTACCAGAATATAAATTTATGGATATAGAGACTCTGGGATATTACTATACACGGCCTTTTGAAAAAGACATTATAGAAACAGACTGGTTAGTATATGGGTGGACAGCCCACGATGGCAAATTTATGAGATATTAAAATGAATGTTAACTTAATTATAATTGATGATTTTTATAGTAATCCCGATGCAGTTAGAAACTTTGCACTGAGTCAAGAATTCAGTGTTAAGGGCAACTATCCCGGAGCAAGAACAAAACCTTTCTTTGGTAATGACGTTCGAGAAGCTATCGAATACAATATGCAATTCGCAGGAAAGATTACCAACACATATGAAAGCTCGGGATACACTGGAGCTTTTCAAATTGCAACTGCGCAAGATCGTACATGGATACATTCGGATCCCTATAACATGTGGGCAGGAGTCTGCTACCTAACTCCAGATGCTCCATACACAGGTGGTACTGGATTATTTAGACACAAAGCATCCGGTGAATTCCGTAAGACTACAACAGATCACGAAGGATACGATTATACAAAGTATGATTTGTTTGATCGTATTGGTAACAAGTATAATAGATTAATTATCTACCGTGGCGATTTGTTTCACGCTAGCTTAGACTACTTTGGTGATAGCGCACAAAATGGTAGATTATTCCAAACATTCTTTTTTGATACAGAACGATTCTAATGACTTACAAAATTTGTAGAATTATATTTTCAACCAATAGATTAGAGTTTCTTACCAAGACTCTACTGGCTCAACAGAATTTAGACTTTGGAGGGTGCGTTGTTGATAGCATTTTTATCGATGACTTCCCAAAAGGTCGTAACGATATGTTGGTAACTGATCTAGTAAAGGCATTTGGTTATAATGAAATATACCTACATGAAAAGAATGAAGGTCTCAGTGTTACATGGACACAATGTTGGGATTTAATTCGAGAAAGGGATTATGATTATATTTGGCATCAAGAAGACGATGTTGAAATTTTAGAACCTGTACGAATTTTGGATCTAATTGAAATGCTACAAAATGATCCGCAACTGATGCAGGTAGTGTTGGCGAGACAAGCATGGTATCCTAATGAAACAGATCCTGTGACTAAAGATTCGGATATCATATTTAAAAATTATAGACTAGATAAAAATAGTGCAATATTTTCACCAATGGCCAGTTTGTATTCAATAGATAAAGTTCGGTTTGATTACAGTAAATGGTATTTGGAACACTATCCAGAAAACACTTATCATTCTATTAATTTAAATGAAGGCATGATTGGAAAAGCATTGTTGGAAGGACCTAACCTGTTGTCTGCTCATGTTAAAAATTCCCAAGGTAAAAACATAATCAATCACATTGGTGATTATTTTGTAGGACGCAGAGTATTACCAAACGAACCCCATTATGAAATGTTTGCCGGTTTTGATCCGGAAAAACGATACAATTCGCGTAATGGACACGAATACAATTGACACTTATTTAGAATAAGTATATAATAATAGCACGGCTGTGAGTGGAACATGGCAGACCTCCCGCTAGTCCCATAGGCTAGAAAGGGGACGGGGCACCCGACTTAGTCATTGTGCTTTTGTAGGTTCGAGACCTACCAGCCGTACCATTAAAAGAAAATATATGCTTGATCTGTAGAATAGTTGTAAACTTTTTCTAGGGCTATGGCGTTATTATAGTATACACCTGTAAAGGGGATTACTATGTTAATGAGGACCAAGCATGAAACGGATAATTGTATTAAACACAATTATGGCTTTGATGATAAGCCCGGGAAATACGATTGCGACTACTTCGTATACACCTGTCGTTGCCCAAGCGCCAAATGTGATGCCAAACGCTCAACATCATGCAAAAAATCAAAAAGTGAGACTAAAATCCAGCATAGTATTTTTTCCTCCTAGCCCAGAAGAAACAATCGTAGACAACGATACTGTACTGGCTCGTAATCGCAATAGAATTGAAATTGTCGATGAAGAGGAAGAAGAACTATCCGATCATGTTAAGATTCGATTGATGATAGCAAGAATAAAAGCGTTAGAAATATACAGAAAAGCTCAGGCCTAAGATTTTTTTGGCCTCTAAACATAAAAGATTAAATACTTTTATGAACCCATTTAAAAAACTTATCAATTGGATCCGAAAGATCAAACAAGAACGCGAATTAAAAAAGCGTATCGCAGAACTGCGTAAACGAGATCCATTTATCTATTAACATGATACTAGGTATCAATTCACTAAACCATGATGCCAGCATGGCGTTGGTTGATGGAAATAATATCTTGTGGGCGGCACATGCTGAACGCTACAGCAGAATAAAAAATGATCAGCATCTCAATCGAGAAATGATTAGAGAAATGCGTCAATACGGTACACCCACAGAAGTTGTTTGGTTTGAAAAGCCAATACTCAAAGCATCTAGAAAATTATACAGCGGAGAAAGACCGTTGTATATAAGTCCGCCTGATGAATTAAAACAACTTGGTCTTGGTAACTTGCCTATTCACTATGTCGAACATCATGAGAGTCATGCGGCAGCTGGATTCTATACCAGCGGATTTCCTGATGCCAGTGTACTAGTGGTTGATGCTATCGGCGAATGGAATACTGTTAGTATATGGCATGCCGACAGTAACGGCTTAAACAAAGTGTGGAGTAAAAATTATCCCAACAGCATGGGGTTATTTTACACAGCATTTACACAATATCTAGGACTAAAGCCCAATGAGGAAGAATATATTCTCATGGGTATGGCCGCATTAGGTAAACCTCTAATAGCAGGACATCTTAAAAGAGAATTCTTTACAAAATTTGCAGGTCCAGATTTTGCATTAAAACATAATCTTCATAACGGGTGCCGTTGGTGGAATAACGAGGGTGGGGTTAAAAAAGAAGATATTGCCGCAAGTGTACAGGCCATAATGGAGGAATATCTTGTAGACACGATTCGATGGATGCGAAAAGAACTACCTAGTCGTAATCTTGTATTCATGGGCGGTTGTGCTCTTAATTGTGTTGCCAATAGCCTGTTGGCCAAAGAATATGATAACATGTGGGTTATGCCTAATCCCGGTGATGCAGGTAGTGCCATCGGAGCCGTTGCCGCTTACAAAAAAGAAAAATTAAACTGGACTACTCTATATCTAGGTACAAACATAGATAGAGAATTAGATGTAGAAGGTATTGTTGATGAATTACTAAAAGGCAATGTTGTAGCAGTGGCAAATGGTCGTGCAGAATTTGGTCCTAGAGCTTTAGGAAATCGTAGTCTATTATGCGATCCTAGAGGAAATAAGGCCAAACACAGAATGAACTTAATTAAAAAACGAGAAGAGTTCCGTCCGTTTGCGCCGGCAGTTTTAGAAGAATATGCTGAAAAATATTTTGAAATGCCCGTAGCTACAAGTCCATACATGCAATATGTTGCAAAGTGTCGGTTTCCAGACAAGTTGCCGGGAATATGCCATGTAGATGGTACTAGTAGAGTTCAAACAGTCAGCAAAACTGATAACCCAAAATTTAGAGAAATATTAGAATTATGGTTTGGTAAAACCGGTTGTCCTATGCTAATGAACACCAGTTTGAACATAAAAGGCGAACCTTTGGTAAATTCCTGGGAAGATGCCCAAAGATTTAACGCCAAACACGGAATACAGATATTTTAAAACCACGGGTATTCCTCTATAATATAAATATAGAAAACGGGGAATACTATGGCAAAACCTGCATCATTCGATTGGAGTGAATGGGATAAACAATCCATAATAAACATGGTATACATGTGCAAGGACCGTGTTGCCAATCAAACCCTAACCATAGCTGAATTCGACAAGCGTCTAAACAACCATATTAAATCTTGGTTACCTATTCGTAGCCGCAAATATTACGAATCAAAAGTAGAAACTAACCAAGCCTGGGTTGGTGGGATGTATTATACGGATTATGACAAAAGCCGTCAAAAAAGTATAGAATTAAATCTTGCCTACAGAGCTGGTGACAAAACAATCAATCTAAGCACACGCAGATTTAATAGAATCTGCAATCGCATTGCTGATGTATTGCTACATGAAATTATTCATATGCATCAGGCTCGCAAGCGTAAATTTAAAAATCTACCTGGTTACAGCTCAACAGCAGAATCTACAAAGCAGAGACAAGAACAAGAATATCTAGGCGATCCAGACGAAATAGATGCTTACGCATTTAACATGGCCTGCGAATTAAATGAAAAATTTAACGGAGATATTACACAAATTGTTAGATACTTTGACGAACCCCAAAAAGGTAAACGCCGTTACTTTAATACATGGCGCATGTATCTAAAGGCATTTGATTGGGATAGCGACCACCGAATCATTCGACGTCTAAAAAAGCGTTGCATCTACTATCTAAGTCGCAGTCAAATTTCTAGACCAATACAACCAGGATATTGGATTAAAAGATAATTGACATCTAAATAATACTATGCTAGAATAGTATTATGAATATCACTACTCATCGAAGCACCATCCATACTATACGGCCAGGTGATCGGCATTTTCAAATTCAAGACAAATTTACAGTTTCTAATCGAGCAAGTATTGAAATTGATGAGAAATGTCCTAGTCAATATAAACAGATTATTGCAGAGTGTTATCGACAGGGTTGGCTTAAACCTGTTGCTAATATTACAGAACGAGAACGATTGTTTATGGGATTGACAGATGAGTGATAACAGTTATACTATGAGTATGCCTGGTACTATTGGTGGTGCCACATTAATTTTTCCGAAGAAAGAAATTATGAGTAAAATTGGAATTGTTGGATTAGGATTTGTTGGAGGTGCAATTAAAAATGCCTTTGAAGAATTTGGGTTTTTTGATACTAATCTAGTATGCGTTGATCCATTTAAGGGACTTCCTGCTACTATTGAAGATCTTAAAGAGTGTGATGGAGTGTTTGTCTGTGTGCCAACTCCTCAAGATGATGACGGTACATGCGATACTAAACCATTAGAGGAAGTACTAAGTGCATTAAAAGCAATAGACTATCATGGTGTCATTATCAGCAAATGTACAGCGCCGCCAGATGTTTATGAACGCTTAAATGAACAATATCCTAACCTAGTTCATGCTCCGGAATTCCTTACAGCGGCCAATGCCAACCGAGATTATCTCAACGGGACATTCTGCATCATTGGTGGCAAGGTCGGTGCTTA
>Ga0007816_1000239_pt1 | contig 16144 bp, 20 predicted proteins | sample CryBogCBE27Jul09_FD_71213 | JGI IMG/M metagenome (GOLD analysis project Ga0007816, IMG submission 71213) | Freshwater microbial communities from Crystal Bog, Wisconsin, USA - CBE27Jul09 | ecosystem: Environmental > Aquatic > Freshwater > Lake | place: Crystal Bog, Wisconsin, USA | collected...
GGGCGGCGGATTTACAGTCCACTGGGGTTACCAATTTTCCTACACCTCCAAATTTTTAACACTCTCCAAGCTATGCCTGTTCCGGCGCTTTCAAGGCGCTATGGGAAAGTGTGTATTAAAGCACTCTACATGGATGTACCCACTTGCCCTAAGGCCTGAGAATGCTTTAATACGAACTGATTTTTAGTCCCACAAGAGGGATTCCATCCTAGTCGCCGCCCGTTTGCTCCATGTTTATAGTGCAGAGCCAGGTCCTCGTTACCTGTATATTCACACTCGAAAAACAAAAAACCCCAGGGTTCTTAATCCTGAGGTCCTTTTTGGGTTATACTGTGTAGTGTTTAGTTACACGATTCTCCTAAGGACCCCGGGGATTTCCCCTCTGGTGTGCGATCATAAGATAGACTATTAATCGCTAACCAGCATGAGGGCATAAAGCCCGCCTGTGTGGCTATCGTATTATGTTGTCTATTAAACGATTGCAGTTTCATTTTTTGTTTCCAGTTTCCTAAAAATTCATAGATAGCACCATTGCTGTCTATGTGTTAATTATACATTTATTTAGTCTCGACGTCAACCTTTTTTACAAGGATTGAATAAAAAACTAAGAAAAAGTTTGGGGAACCTCGACATAATATAGCCCAGCTAGCTCCACAGGAACGTCTCCTGCTTCGATGTCTACGTCATTACAACTAGTATACTCCACCGTGCCATTTGGATACCTTGCGGCCCTCAGCTTTCATGCACCTTAACGCGAGCTAGTCCGTCGACTAGTTACTCTCCGTTAAACCTGCCTAGTGGTTCTAGTAACCCCTGACTTTTTCTTAACTTTCTATGTGTCTATTGTAGCAAGGATTTACTGTTACGTCAACCCCTATCTACAATTTCCTTACAGTTTGTAGGGTTATTTACTACCCTACTTACTGTGTATGCCTCTATTGTAGCAAAGATCTAGTGGCATGTCAACCATTAAAGTGTTGTATTTTTACAACTCTTCTGAAGTTGGCAAGGCTACATGCCTTTGATATCCTGTTGTATTCACATACCCTTCTTCTTTGTCTTTTGGACCTGCCAGCATAAAGGTATGAAATCCCTCCATGATATAGTGTCTACATAGGTTACGCTCTACTTGAGCCCCATCAAACTTGTTACACCAAGGAGCAACAGTATCAATTATAGCTTCATAACCGCCATAACGCGACCAGTCTTCTACCCGATGTAGGCTAGGTTGGAATGTAAATCCCAAGCCCCATTCACCACTCATACAGTTGTTGACATTCCAAAATGTAACATCTTCTAGCCTAAATTGTCTATGATAAGGTGGTAGTGTCATGCCGTGATAGGTTAAATTATCTGGGCTACGGTGTTTTTCCCACTCTTTTTCATACTGTGTTAGCCATACATTGATACAGCTATCGTCTGCTTCCAGAATCTTTTTGCTGGGTTCAATGAATCCTTCGCGGATGAAAACAAAATCATCTTCGCAATGGAACACATATTCTGTTTCAATCATTGGATAGTAGGTATCAATATTCTTCAATTGCCCTTGACGACCAGCTGTGTTGATCAAATCAAGGCGTTCAAATGGCAAGATTTTGCGAACCCACTCTAGATCCATATTGCTGTCTTCAACGATGATTCCATGTTTAATTGGATAGGTATTGTATTTTACAAAAGTTTCTAAACAGACCTTTAATAGGTCATGCCGTTTACAGCTGGTCAAAAAGAAAGTTACATCACTCATAGGGTTCCTTATTCAAATAACTTGACTTGTCATTAAGTATGTGCTTAAATATTTACTATATGAAAAGACATCTCCTAATTATATTGAGAACCTGCAGTCGTGTCAACATGTTAAATGACTCGGGTTCCGGAAGATATATTAAAGTACCCAAAGCCCAATTAGTAAATGTATGTGCCAGCAGCCTCATTGATAGTATCAATCAAGTCCAGGGACACGATGTTGAACTTATTATTTTGGATGACCACAGTGACCCCACCTGCGTAGCAGATATAAAAACAATTATGGATAACTGTCGCTTCCCTTCATCGCTTGTACAAGTAGAAGGCGGAACAGGTAATGCTTATACCATGAGTAAAGTCTACGAATTAGTTGAAACCCGAGCTAAAGATCTTTGGTATCACATCGAAGATGACTACTTACATTACCCGGAAGCCATTCATGACATGATTGATACTGTCGATGAGTTTGAAGGAAAAACTGGAAAACATGTTGCCATCAATCCTCATGATGATGTTTGGCGCTACAAATATGAAATTTACCCCAGTTTCATACTACACGGACCCTACAGACACTATCGTACAGTTAAACATACTACCTATAGTTGTTTAGCCAGTCGAGCATTGTATGACAAATACCGTAATCACTTTCAAGATGTGGTTACCATGACTGAGCAACGAGTAGATTATGTAGAAAACAAAAGCATCAATCTAATTTGGTCCAAGGATGATGTTGCTCTATTCAGTCCCATACCCGGGCTTGCTTTTCATATTATGGATGAAAGCGGGCGTGATCCTTATATCGATGTTGAAGAACTTTGGAACAGTGTAACACAGTTATGGAAATCATCTAACAAGCCTAAAATGGCCATTGTCAGTATCTTCAACGAGCGTCATAAGGATCTTGCCGATCTAACATGGTATGACAACAAGGTCAAGTATGCAGAAAAACACAGCTACCTGGCACTCGCAAAGACAGACAACTTTAGTCCAGAACAAGTACACTTTGACAAGTTTGTACACATACTGGATGTTATGGAAAAGAATCCCGATGTGGATTGGGTCTGGTGGTTAGACAATGATGCCATGATTACTAACTTTGATATCAAAGTCGAAGACCTAGTGGACAATGATTATCATGTTATCATGCCTACAGACATTGCGGCCTTGAACACAGGCAGTTTTATTGTACGCAATAGTCCGCAGGCCAAAGAGTGGTTAAACTTTTTATTGAGTAAAAAGAAAGAATACCGGGATGATAAGAAGTGGTTTGAACAACAGGCCGTAATTGATTTCTATCCCAAGTTCCAAGACTTGTTTAAAATAATTCCGCAACAATGGTTGAATTCCTATGACTACAGAATGTATAATGTAGAAGGAGTAGACTTATTAGGACAAGATGGACAATGGTATCCCGGCGATCTTGTTATACATTGGCCGGGCTTGCCAAATGAAACCAGAGTACAACTGGCAACGCATTTTAAAAATCAAATAGTAGGAGTATAGTATGCCTCGCAAAAAGAAAGAAACATGGCCTAAAGTAGTTGTAGGTAATCACCTAACAGTAACTACATACGAAGATGGCAAAACAGAATTAAAATGGGATGATGAGGCATTGGCCAAAGAAATCCATGAAGCACTTGAAGCATACACATTGAGTCAAAAGACACCCAATGTAAAAGCCAAGTCCACAACTAGAACTAAAAAGGTAAAAGCATAATGAAAGTATACGATTGTTTTCCATTCTTCAATGAATTGGATGTGTTGGAGATTCGACTCAAAGAACTTTGGGATGTAGTTGATGTTTTTGTTTTAGCAGAATCTAATTTAAGTCATAGTGGAAAACCAAAAGAGTATATCTTTGAAAACAACAAAGAACGCTTTGCTCAGTATGCCAGCAAGATTCGTCGTGTTCAAGTCGACGATGTTCCAGAAACACCCGACAGCTGGGTTCGTGAAAAGTTTCAACGCTACAGTTTAATCAAAGGCCTAACTGATGTATCTGCAGATGATATTATCATTGTTAGCGATGTAGATGAAATTCCAAGAGCAGAAGCAATTGAAGCAATTAGAGAAGATACAAATATGTACGATCGTTACATATTGACTATTCCTATGTTTCAATTTAAAATTAATTACATGAAGATCTATGATATTGCCAAGCAACCAAACATCATGGTTACAAGAGCAAAGGTCTTTACCAATCCACAACAAGAGCGTGAATACACATTCCCTTGGATTCCAAAGCCACAGGATCTAGTGTTTATTGATCACGGTGGTTGGCATTTTACCTACTTTGGTGATAACAATCATGCCATCACTAAGATTCAAAACTTTGCACATACTGAAACAGATACTCCAGAGATGATTGCCAAACACAATATTGATTACTTTGTTAAAAACAAATGCGGTCATCATGGTCCCGGACATCCAGAGAAGTTTGAATATGTGCAAGTCAACGAATACTTTCCACAATGTATTCTTGATGAGCTAGATAAATGGACGGCCAAAGACATGATCGTACCAGACGCTCAATTCCATGTAGAAGATTTATACAGATAATGCTAACAAAAAATCTAATTAAAGTTTGTACCTGCCACAATACAGAAACCTTTGTTGCCAGTAAGCTCAACAAGATTCCTGTATTGAAATGTGTTCAATGCGGGGTAATTCATCAACAGTTAGAAAACTGGGATGCAGAACGCTATTTCAATTTTTATAAAAACGATTATCATCTCAAGTTCCAAAAGAATAGGGGCACAATGACCTATGAAGAAAGGTATGATCACGATTGTAAAGTTGCCAGAATGAGATTGGCAGAATATCAGTATTTCATTCCTTCTAAGTCAACGGGATTAGATATTGGTAGTAGCAATAGTGCTTTTGTACATGAAGCAAACAAATTAGGCTATTCAGCTAAAGGTCTCGAACCCGGTGCTGACGTCGGTGATGATGCAGTAACCATTCGAGGTACATTGGATACAGTAGATTTTGATTCAGAGTCAATTGACTGGATTACCATGCACGACAGTATTGAACACATGATTGATGTTAATAAGGCATTGGCACAGATCTATTCTATTCTAAAACCTAATGGCTGTTTAATTTTAGATTTACCTGATTACTTTACACCAGCTGGATTACATCATTGGAAACCTATAGAACATCTTTGGTTCTTTGATCGTGGTCAGTTTATCTATATTTTAGGTAAAGCAGGATTTGATGTTATTAATGTTACATTGCCTATTCCTGGTAAGATGGTATTTTACTGTAAGAAAATATGACAACATTTAGTCACTCGGGTACCACAGGCGATACCTTTAGCAGTTGTGTAGTCCCTAAGATCCTCGGCGGCGGAGACTTTTATCTACGATTAAACAATCTAGAAAACATGCTTAGAGAAAAACTAGGCTGGGGACTTGCTCCGGGTGATAGACACAGTGGACGCATGACAGAACATGACTATGAAATCATGCGTGAGTTTATGTTGCACCAACCTTATATTAACAGTTTTAATATTTGGAAAGGTGAACACATTGACTACGAACTAGAAAATGCCGCAGCCAATTTAGAAACAGGACGCTTTCCTCGTAACTTTCCTAATCAACATGCCAAGGCACAAGGCATTGATATGGATCTGCACTACAGAGAACTACAAGTAGAACCCTACATGGAATGTCGTGAAGTGCGTAAGTTTCCGGGGCGTCCAATTGTTATTGCTCGAGGCCCACATTATCAGAATGGTAACGAGTTAGACAGTCCAGTATGGCGTGACATGATTGATAGAGGACTATGCGACCAAGCAGTCTATGTTGGCCTTGAAAGCGAACACGCTTGGTTTGAAGATTGCTTTAAAGTCAGTGTACCGCACTATCGTACTCCGGACTTTATGGAACTGGCTCGTGTTATTACTGGCAGTGAATTATTTGTTTGTTCGATGAGTGCGCCCTGTGCTGTGGCATTGGCTCTGGGAAAAACCATGTGGGTTGAAACACGCAAAAATGAACCATTTGAAAGATTAGAGATTAACTATCCTGGTCGCATGAACATAAGGTACTTTTAATGAAAGTGGCGCTGATGTTAGCAGGGTTACCTAGGTTCACACCTTCGTTTCCAATCTTTCTAAATCAACTCAAGGGTGTAGAACAACTTGATGTCTACATGTACCTTTGGGCATCACAATGGGCCATTACTTCAGAAGAAGCTACCGATAAGATACGACAAATTTTCCCATCTCAATACAACATTAAATGTGTTGTAGTAGAACCGGAACCTCTATATCAACTTCCACCGCATCAATTAACACACAATACTGAACAAAAAGAAAGTGTTCGTTGGTGGTACAAGCGCCGTAGAGCAATGTGGCTTTCAACCTATAGAGTATTTGAACTTATCAATGAACCCTACGATATGATTATCAAGTGTCGAGGTGATGTTAAGTTAGATAGAGATTTAGATTTGACCACTGTTGATCTTAGTCAAGGTGCAGTGGGCCCAGCTAACAACAGGCATGGAACTCCGGGTAGAGAAATATGTGATCAATTCTGCATAGCCTCGCCTGAAGACATGCGATTCTTTGCCAACATGACTTTCCATGTTGATGAATATATTCCCATTGTCTGTGACTATTGGGAACATGATGTACATGATTGGGCCAGCGAACATTTATTAGGCTACTATTATTTTAAAAATAATAAACAGCAAGTACCTGGTAATTTTAAGATTGCTCTCAAAGCTGATGGAAGATCAGAATACGATGACAAAGACCTACATCTTCCAGTAGGTCGTATTAATATATAAGGATAAAAAATGTTACACGGTGTAGAAGCGTTTGTTAACCACAACATGCAGGTATTTGGCGCCCAAGGCCCAAAGGTAATTTTAGATGTAGGTACACGAGATCTAGCAGAAAGCATTGAGATTCAAAGTTGTTTCCCTAATGCTACCATTCTAGCATTTGAACCTAATCCCAGTCAGTATCAATTCTGTCTGCAAAGAAGTCAACAGTATCCTAATATTCGTGTGTTTGAATATGCAATTACGGATGTTGAAGGTCCGTTGGACTTTTATGTTGTTGGTGTTAACTATGGTGGGTCTAGTTTGTTAGAACCAATTGATGTGCCCTACAGTGATAAGACTCATGTGAAGGTTACCGTACAAGGTCGTCGACTTGATTCAGTGTTAACTGAATTAGGCATCGAAAAGGTCGACTCAATCTGGATGGATGTACAGGGCAATGAATTAAAGGCTATTCAAAGCCTAGGCAAATATTTAGATACTGTGCAGATCATGCACACTGAAGCATGTCCTAATCCATACTATGTAGGCCATCAAAGCAAGTCCGAGCTAGAAGCCTATGTTGCTAGTCAAGGGTTTGATTATAGATTTGAAGTACACAATGGTCACCCCTATGGAGAAGGTGATCTAATCTGTTCTAGAAAATGATCAAGATTTTTATATTGACCTATGCTAATCCTGATGACTTGAATACAAATTTATCAAGTCTATTTTCTAGCCAAGTTGATATAAGAAATATCGAAGTACATATTATTAATAATCATTCTACAAAGTTTCATCTAAATGATGAGTTTGTAGACAAGGTTATTGTACATCATCAGAATTTAAGGGCAGACTGGGGTTGTGGTACCCCTACAAGAGATTGGAACCAGGCCCTGGTCTTGGGTTTTAGAAATCTCAACAATCCAGATTGTGAACAGATTATACTGTGCCAAGATGATTGTCAATGGGATAAAGATTGGAAACCTAGATTAGATGAAATACATAAAACCTATAGTCTATATCAGTGTAGTTGGGGCGATTGTTTTATAAGTCTGTTGCCCGATGCTGTTAAGAAAATAGGCCTATTTGATGAAAGAATGTGTGCGTTAGGCTACTACGAAGGCGACTTCCTACTTCGTGCATATCTGTACAATAGAGATAAAAGTTCTATCAATGACTTTCATCATCATAGACTGTGGAATCAAACAACCACGGTGGCCAATAGAATAAATCAAATTGCCGATCACAGTCGTGTTCCTAAGTACATGGACCAGAGCATGACCATATTTGCTCACAAGTGGCCCGGTCTACATCCATGTTACTGGAATGATTATATGTTTAAAAATACTCCTACAGGACCTGCTATACCTAGCTATGTCTTTTACCCATACTTTGAATATGATGTCGAAAATTTAAAAGAGAAAGGATACATTATACCATGATATTAATTGCACACCGAGGCCTATTTAAAGGCCCTAGTAAAGAACTAGAGAATCACCCTGATCAAATTATTGAAGCATGGGAACAAGGTTATCATTGCGAGATTGATCTACGAGTGATAGGTAAGGAATTTTGGTTAGGGCATGATGATGCACAATACCAAGTGGATAGAGATTTCTTATTTGCAGGTCCATCTTGGTTCCATGCTAAGAACATAGAGGCTCTACACTTCTTGACCTTTACAGATTTAGACTATTTCTGGCATCAAGAAGATGACTTTACTTTGACCAGTAGTAATTACATTTGGACCTATCCTGGTAAGACCTTAACTGATCGCAGTATTATGGTTATGCCAGAATGGAACAATCCAGAACTGAAAGATTTTTCAGTACCCGACTGCTATGGTATATGCAGTGACTTTGTAGAAAAGATCCGCAATCTTATTCCCAACACCCAAAATTAGAAATATAAATTCCCTGGTTCTCTCCAACCGGGGTTCCTGTTTCTGGATGTATCCATTTTCCTAGATTTCTCATATAGATTTCAATAGGAGCCGAGGAATACATTAGTCCGTTGGCGTTTAGATGATGTGCTAACATAGTCTCCGGATGATAGATACAGCCATCTGCATGATGTTGTAGTGCTTGGTTGTACAAATCTGTGTATATGTCCATGTTAGCAGGACTACTCATACCAAACATGTCATTGATGCTTACACCGTAGCCACATTGTCTATTGGCAGGCATCCATACTACATTGGGATTGGCATCTATAACCTGCTTTGCTTCTCTTAGATTTAACGGTGCTTTGAGACCTATATCTGGACGAGTCCTAATTACGATGTCATAATGTTTATTAGATGCTTTGCGAGCCTGATTGGCCATATAAGGACCATACCACATCTTCCATATACTAGGAACATCTGCACCTTGGCATACATTATTTTTAACAATAGGCATATCTACTACACTTTGATCTTCTAGTGTAAGATTTGCCAGCGTATGTCCTGCTGGTAGATTATTGGTAAACTGTTCAACAAACTGATCTCGATTCACTGATTCCCATTTGGGTGATACTAATGTATGTTTTTGTCCTTTGACTACTCGCAATGGATTATGATTCCAAGAATGGATATACCAATCGATACTGTCGAACTCTACTAGGTTTTTTATCAATAGGTCGAACTCCAAACAGAATCTAGGTTCACCGGCAGTTAATATTGCAACATTCATAATTTTTTAGCCCTTGTGTTTTTTATTAAATACTACTATAATTAGTTTAACATAATGGAGACCTAATGTCAAAAAGAGTTTTAGTAACTGGCGGAGCCGGTTTTATTGCACATCATGTAATTGAAAATATTCTTAAGAATACTGATTGGACTATTGTCAGTATGGATAGATTAGATTTTTCAGGCAACCTAAATCGTATCCACGATATGATGCAGGAGTTCAGCGACGAAGATCGCGCTAGAGTTGATGTGGTATTTCACGATCTTAAAGCAGAAATTAACCCCATGCTTCAAGATACTATTGGCCAAGTAGATTATATTCTACACCTAGCCGCAGGTAGCCATGTTGATCGTAGCATTGCTAATCCCATGGAATTTGTTATGGACAATGTAGTAGGAACAGTTAACCTATTACAGTTTGCCCGTCTTCAACCAAATTTAATCAGCTTTGTATACTTTTCAACTGACGAAGTATTTGGCCCGGCACCAAAAGGTGTAAGCTATTCTGAGCGTGATCGATATAACGCAACTAACCCCTATAGCGCCAGCAAGGCCGCAGGCGAAGAAATGTGCGTGGCGTTTGAAAACACATACGATCTACCTATCATCATTACTCATACAATGAATGTATTTGGACAAAGACAGCATCCCGAGAAGTTTATTCCGTTATGTATTCAGAAAATTAGAGACGGTGAAACGGTCACAATTCACGCAAATCCAGAGAAAACCGAAGCCGGAACACGCCATTATGTACACGCTAGTGACGTTGCAGATGGTCTAATGTTTATACTAGGGCTTGACCTAAGCAAATTAGAAAAAGACTTTGGTGGTGCAAAATGCCCTAAATTTAATCTAGTTGGACTCGAAGAAATCGACAATCTTTCTTTGGCCAAAATGATTGCAGAAGCACAGGGCAAAGAATTGAACTACGAAATGGTAGATTTCCACAGTGCCCGTCCTGGACACGATCTCCGTTACGCAATGAGCGGAGATTATCTTAAGAGCCTAGGTTGGCAACCTAAGATCAAACTAAGCGAGCGTATCAAAGAAGTGGTACAATGGACACTAGATAATCCTCGCTGGCTTCGAAAGAAGAGTAATTAACTACTAACTTTTCTTTAGTTATCTACCCAGTAAATATGATTACACTGGGAGATAACAATGGGCGACTTTTTCAAACTGGTAGCTGAACTCGGGTTCCCGATTGCCGGAGCCATGGCAGCAGGCTACTTTGTTTTTCTTACACTAAAATTCATTCTAGCAGGCGTTACTAGCTCAGTTAATGGTATGGGCGGAATCATCAAAGGCCTAGATAGCCGTGTTGATACCATGACCAACCAACTACAACGCATCGATGTTAAAGTGAGTCATGCATTAGGATTGCAACCTGATTATGATCGCATTGCCCGTGCTGAACAAGCTGATCAAAGAAAGGATTAGTATGTTGTATGTAGACTATGACTGGAATATTGACGAATGCGGTATCACACTTGATGCTGATCTAACTCCGGAGCAAATGAACTGGAGACTGGGCGATGTGTTTAAATTGGTCAGAGATGACGGTATACTTCGTTTGGTAAAATTAGATCCTGTAGACAAATTTGTTAGAGGATTGGGGCATAGCAATGGATAGTTTAGTTGATTTAGTTAATAAGTACGGATTCCCTATTGTCGCGGCAGCTGGCATGGGATATTTTATATACTATGTGTGGACCTGGGTTACCACAGAAATCAAGCCCGTTATAGGACAAGCCAATGGAACACTTATTGCTCTTATTGATCGTATTAGGATGCTTGATAATGACCTTATACGACTTAACCAAAAAGTAGAAACTGTTATGGAACTGCGTGGTAAAACTATCGAACGCGAGCGCATTGAAGCTGAAAAAGACATCAATACTACTCGTAAGAAAGAAGTTACTGAAGAGTTGCCTATTGGCAAACGCAGAGCTACTAAACAGGAAATAAAAGAAGCCGCCGGGGACGATTAATCCTTCAAGATTAATACTAGCGTAATCTAACTATGCTTAAATAGTGATACCACACTATAGGACAGCCAATGGCCAAGGTATTATTCATTTTAAAGCGCAGAGAAGATTATAACGCTATCTTGCACAGCAATGTAGGGTTAAGCACAGGACTATTTAATTCAGCATCATTTGTCAAAGATATGCTACTCGACATGGGAGTCGATAGCGTATTAGAAGTTGCAATTGACAACAACTGTGTAGACAGGCTTGTTACTAAGCATCGACCAACTCATGTAATTATTGAGGCATTATGGGTTGTGCCTAGCAAGTTTGCTATACTACAAAAGTTACATCCTAATGTAACCTGGATCATTCGACTACATTCAGAAATGCCGTTTATGGCCGGCGAAGGCATGGCCATGGATTGGTTAGGAGATTATAGTACATTTAAAAATATCATTATAGGAATTAATGCTCCTAGAATGTTGAGAGAAGTTAAGTTGTATCTTCAGACCAAAAATAATTGGGACGATAAAACAACTGACGAACGGATTATATATCTACCCAACTACTATCCTCAGGATTATGTAACTAAAAAATTAGTTAAAGATAAAGACACAATTGACATAGCATGTTTTGGTGCTATTCGTCCATTGAAGAATCAATTGGTCCAGGCATTTGCCGCATTGGATTTTGCCAAGAGAATTGGTAAAAAATTGCGATTCCATGTAAATGCTGGCCGTATTGAAATGAATGGTAGTCCTGCTATCAATAACCTAAAAGGATTCTTTGAACAGTTATCAGATACTGACCATCAAATGATAAATCATATGTGGCGCCCAAGAGATCAATTCTTGGAATTATGTGCAGAAATGGACATAGGACTACAGGTAAGTTTCAGTGAAACTTTTAATATTGTAGGTGCCGATCTCATCAGTCAGGGTGTACCACTTGTCGGTAGTGTGGAAATTCCTTGGGCGGTACACCCTTGCTGTGCTGATCCTACTAACAGCAAAGAAATTGCTGATAGATTAGAATCTGCATATAAGTGGCCTTGGATAAATGTAAAAACCAATCAAATGAGTCTGACCAGTTATACAAATAAGACAGCTAAAGTTTGGTATAAATATTTCGTATGAAAACACATAAAGTAAAAACTTTTAAATGGTTCGGCGGTGTCCTGCAGAGCTTTGACTTCTTCTTTGAATCAGAAGAACATGCCATGAATTTTGGTAAAACTTTTGAAGCCGATCACATTAAAGTTTTTGATACTAGCGGTGAAATAATCAGTACCTTTAGACCAGATCCGTTAGCTTTTGAAGCCTATGCAGAATCTTATGCAGACGGCACAACCTACACTTAATAAAAGAGATTAAAATGAGTAAGAAACACAAAGCAAGAGTTCACGAGTGGAACAACGGAGTTTTAGAAACTGTTGAATACAGATTCGCATCGTTCCAAGATGCACTAGCGTTCGTAGAAAATTTTGGTTATCAAGTCGCTAAGATCTTTGATGAAGATGATCAGTTAGTTTATTCTATTAAAAATAGTCCTGCGACCAACAGCACCTACGCTTAATTTTTACACATTGGCTTAACGCCATTTAGATGTATGCCGATAATGTCTTTGATGTTATCGGCATTTCCTATTAAGAAGTATGGCCAGAAGTAGGCCATGATACAGCCTAACATAAATTGATCAAATATTTGGTTACTTACTTGTGGCTCTAAATACGCCATCCCAATCTTTTGGTATTCCAGCATTTCGCATCTCCTCGATACGCTCTAACCATAGATCATAATAATGATCCATGTTGCCGTCGAACTCACCTTTGAGTGCGTTGACCATTTCTACGGCCTGGTCCCATTGTTGTAAGCGATATGCTTGTAACATGTTATTATGTTCATCTCGAGCCATAATCCATTCAACCATAGCCCCTGCATCTGGATTGCGGAATACGGTGTATATGTTTACACCCTCTTTTTTACCCTTGACTGCTATACAATCTAGTTCGACTGCAAAATATTCATCATCTAATCTATCGGCTGTTTCTGGTCCTAACACAATTAAGACCCCATAGTTCTTACTCTGTCCTTCTAGTCGACTGGCCAAATTAACAGCATCGCCTAAACAGGTATAGTCAAATCGTTGTTCCCCGCCCATGTTACCAACTACAACAACACCGGTATTACAACCAATACCTAATCCAAATGGTGGCACACCTTCTTTGGCAATTTCAGCATTAAACTCTTTTACTGCTTCAATCATTTCCAGTGCGGCTTTAACAGAATCTTTAGGGTGTTTGCGATTGTCTAATGGTGCATTCCAGAATGCCATAGTAGCATCACCGATATACTTGTCTAGTGTACCTTCATTTTCTAAAATCACCTTGGTCATTACAGTCATGTAACGATTCATAATTTTAGTAAGACCTTGTACATCTTTACCATAGTGTTCACTGATACTGGTAAAGCCACGAACGTCACTAAACTGAATTGTAAGGTCCTGTTCAGTTCCACCTAGTTTTAATAGGCTAGGATCTTTAACTAACTTAGCAACTAGATCCGGGCTTAGATAACTGCCGAACTGTTTCTTGATCTGTTGCTTCTGCATGAACTCGCTAACAAACTTTACAGTATAGGCGTGAGCATATACCAAACCAACCCCGCAAACAAACCCCGTAATATCGATGAGGTAATGGAAGTTGGAGTATAGATATAGAACGACAAAATGAGAGCCGCCAAGAACAGCAACAACTGGAATAAATGCATAGGTCCACCTTGAAACAAATATAACTAAAATGCCAGCAACAAGTATTGCGGCCAATTCCGCCATATCTGCCCAATCAGGTCTTTGAATGTTTGTACCAGTGAGCATAGTGCCCATAGCGGTTGCTTGTAGTGTCTGCGGCCATACTTCGCCCTTTGCTGTACCTACAGGATTAACCAACCCTGCGGCACTAAGTCCTACAACTACAATTTCTTTATTAAATGATTTAGGTAAATCAACCAACGAATATTCCTTAGGTGTTGCTGACCAATCTACCCAAATACGGCTTAGTCCGTCGGTTTCAAACTTACCTATCTTAGGTATACGCAGAGCCTGTAGTCCAGCATCATCAATCTTGGCCTGAACTCTAGTATCACCTGCGGCTACACGAAGTGTTTCTAATACTAGGTTAGGATGCAGTTGTCCGTTAACTGAAATAATCAACGGCACACGACGGACAACACCGTCAATCTCTGGGAATGTATTAACAATACCGACACCTGCGGCTACACTGGCCTGAGGTTCCACATTGGCAATAAGTCCGGGATACTCTACAAATTTACCACTTGGATCTGCACCAATTACCTGTACATCACTTCCGTGATCTGTATTCTTTTGTTTTTGTCCGGCGATCTCTGGTAATACAGTAGGAAACTGTTGCATGACCTTGCCCAACACTTCGTCTTGTTTAAAACGATCTTTCTCGGGCATTAACACATTGAATACTACAAGCCCGGCATCATGTGCGTAAAGCTCTTTAATGATGTTGGCGTAATAATCTCGGGGAAATGGAAACTGTCCGTACTTGTCTAAACTTGCTTCGTCGATGTTTACAACATTGACTGGAATGTCTACTTTAGGTTGGCTTGTTACCAACTGATCAAAATAACGAAGTCTTACGCTTTCTACAAAACTGGGGTCGGCAAATCTAACTGCCAATATAACCAATAGGGTAATAACTGCGGTCCACGGATTTAAAAGTATCTTTTTCATATTCATATTTATTTTATTTTTAATAGGTTATCTCGAAAGATTTCCCAAGCACGATCCCACGACCAGCGTTGACTAGCTCTGTGTACATCATCTCTGCTAATTTGTAAACATTTGTCAACTGCCACGGCAAGTCCTTCGCGTTCTTCGACCATGAATCCAGTTACTCCTTGATCGATAACATCTCTTGGACCTTGGCAATTATAGGCCGCAACAGGAGTACCGCAGGCCATAGCTTCGATCATAACGATACCAAATGTTTCCCATTGACTAGGGAATACAAACACTTCGGCATTGGCGTAATACTTGGCTAGGTCTACTCCTGTTTTAAATCCTGTAAAATGTACATCAGGATACCGCTTCTTATAGGTTTCTAGCATAGGACCATCACCCACCATGATCTTTAAATAACCGGGATAGTCTAATTCAAAAAACTTTTCAAGATTTTTTTCTTTACTAACACGGCTAACACATAAGAGATATCGTGCTGGAACATTTTCTCTAAGAGTAGGTGTGAATATAGTACGGTCAACTCCTCGAGTCCAAGATATTACTTCACCACCAAAGCCGTGTACTTTTAATTCGGCGACCATGCTGTCAGTTGTTGTTAGAACTTTGCCACTATGCTTATGAAACCAGCGTACAAATCTCCAGGTAAGTGACTCAGGAATTCCAAATAACTTTCTGAGCCCTTCAGGGAATTTGGTGTGGTAGGCAGTGTTATGTTTTATATCGCATATTGATAGATATTTCCTCGCCCATATTCCTAACGGTCCTTCGGTAGCAACATGAATATAGTCAGGGCCAATGGCCGCTATTTTCTTACCCATATTTCTTGGCCAAGCAAGTTTAACCTCGTGATATTTTGGACAATCAATATAACTAAAATCTTCAGGAGTGAGATAGGCGATCTCATATCCATCTGCTTGGCCGCAAATTTCTATGTTGCGATATGTAGTAACTACACCGTTTATCTGTTGGGGTAGATTGTCTGTGATTATCAGTATCTTTTTCATTTGGTATAAATATTAGTGTAGTTCGCGGAACGGGAATTCCCAACTACTCTACTGCTATTGAGGAGCAACAGCATGAATATTTATCAGTCAATGAAACCAGCACCTTATGTTTATATGTGTGTTCATAAAACTACCGGCGAGTTCTATATTGGATACAGAGAAAAGAATGTGTATCTGAATAGGACATCTGATACGGACCTTCCCTTGTA
>Ga0007816_1000240_pt1 | contig 16143 bp, 20 predicted proteins | sample CryBogCBE27Jul09_FD_71213 | JGI IMG/M metagenome (GOLD analysis project Ga0007816, IMG submission 71213) | Freshwater microbial communities from Crystal Bog, Wisconsin, USA - CBE27Jul09 | ecosystem: Environmental > Aquatic > Freshwater > Lake | place: Crystal Bog, Wisconsin, USA | collected...
AAAAGGCGCTTTACCAGATTATGCCAAAGACACAAAATTGAATCTGGATGCAGTACTATTGCGTAGCACATTGGATGCAGATGTAGCTATGGGCTGTGCTGTGGCCGCCCTGGCCGCAACTGGCAATGGCAAGGTATTGGCTGTACTATTAGCAGATGCTCCGGTGCATGCAGAGTCAGCAATGACAGCCGCAAGCATCATGGCACAGAACAATGTATGGTATCCATATGTTGAAATGGCTGATGATGAACAGTTGACAGGCTTGCCGGCACAGTTACGCATGAACGCTATTTTGAGCCATGGCGGAACAACTAAGAGCAATTTTGAAGCATTTAGTTTGGCCGCAAGTATCGTTGGCAAGTGTCACTTCTGCGTCAAGGCGCACTACGAAACATTGAAGAAGGAAGGCTACACAGTAGAGAACCTTCGCGACATTGGTCGTATTGCCAGTGTAATGAATTCAGTAGCCAAAGTACTGAATAGCTAATGGAAGGTTTTTATCATCAGCTGGCAACACCTTGCGTGATCAAGGATCAGTTGTCGGAAATGGTAAAAAACAATCGAGGTTGGGAACTTAGGTACGAGCTGAAAAGTATCGTACCTAGGGATCTCAGTCTATTTCAATCAGACCCAGTAATTGATAAACTACTAAAAGAATTTAATCCAAGGCCAGTAATAATGACCATGGAGCCTAATTCTTTTTATAATTGGCACGATGACCCTAACAGGACATGCAGTATCAATATGTTGATTACAGGCGATGACAGTGTCTGCATGTTTGGTACAAGCAGACCCGGAGGATATTTTAAGATTAACGAGTTGTCCTATTTGCCAGGGCGTTTTTATATTCTAAATACTAAAGAACAGCATGCGGTCTACAATAGAAGTACACCCAGAGCTATATTAAGTTTAGGTTTCAAACTTCCTTACACATACAACGATATAGTTAACTTTTGTATCCAAAACGAACTATAATTACCGGTTTCTTATTGACATTTTAAGAAATCAGATATATAATAGTTGTATGATCGTCAAGATCATTATTTTTAAACTTTAATTAAAGGAAATTTATAAATGAAAAAATTATTATTAGCGGCATTGTTATCAATCTCTTCTCTTGCCAACGCAGTAGAATTAGGGTTAGTATCAACATATAACACAAATACAACAACGGTTGGACAAGGTGTTACATTAGGAGAGAAGTTTGGGGACTTTGGTATTCAATACGGATTCTTCGATTCTACAAACAATCAAGGTCTATGGCAACATAAGTCTTCATTTACCGGTAGCTATACTTTTTATAAAATTGACAAATTTGCTTTCAATGTTAAAGCAGGTGCGGCCTATATTAATAAACAAAACAGTACAGCAGACGGATGGACAAGTATCAGTGGCCTAGGAACCAGCTACGCAATTACTCCGGATACTAAATTAACACTAGACTGGGTACATCAATACACTAGTGATCATGTAATGTCAACTTATAATGCTAACATTGCACAGGCAGGCATTAAAGTTTCTTTCTAATGAAATACATTTTTGTAGTAGGTGCTCCGGGCAGTAAATGGAGTAGTGTGGTAAAAAACATCTACTTTAGTCCGGACATTGATCGTTCGGATTATTCTGAAGATCGAAAATATGCACATCACGCAGGAGTTATGCATATAGGTGCTTACTTTGCCTACTACAGCGTTGAGCCAGGTGTTACATACACAATGGGCAAGGCAACTGCTAAAGTTGGTTTCCGTTTCCGTGACTCCTTCACAGAAGTTAATGAAGACCAAACACGCACATGGCGCGTTGGTTTAGCTTATGCTCTTACAGATAAGGATACAGTTGGTGTTCGTTATGACCGCGTTCGTGGTGATAGCAATAACCACAGCTATAACTTTGCTTATACTCGTTCATTCTAATCGTTGATTAGACAATAAAAAAGGACCTTCCGGTCCTTTTTTGTGGCTTTAATTTCTATTAAAACTTGCCCCATTTTTCAATAGCAGTTTCATACTCCGGCCCGTAGTCCTTGTCAATGGCCTGTCGCATGGCACGAGCACCTGCAACTGTACCGCCTGGATGTCCGTGAATAGCACCGCCCACATTGGCCATATAATTGTTACCAACTAGATCAGTGACTTTGTCAACTAGCCCAGGATGGAAACCACAGCTCAATACAGGAGTAGTATTACCTGCTCTTAGAATATCAATAGCCTGTTGTAGTTCAACAGGATCATCATTACTATATCCGCCGACCATACCTGTTTGAATTGTATCAACACCCATCATGGTAGCCAATTGACACATAACAGGCCAGCTGATACTAAAGCGATGATTGCGATCTGTAAACACTTTGTCTCCCGACTTTTGGAAGTGTAGGAACAATGGTAAGTCTAATTTACGGATGCTGTTATAAACACCAAGTCCACTGAACACATTGATATGTACACCATTGCCACCTAGTTCATGTACACGCTTGACACGATCTACAACCACATGCGGATCACAGTTGATTGTGTGGCAAAATACAACCTTACGCTTTTGAGTGGCTAGATAGTTAGCGATAAGTTCAACACGCTTCTCCAAAGGAGCACATGCTGGGTTACTCATGATCTCATCTTCCTTGATAAAATCAACACCGCCATCTACCATCTGCTTGACCATCTCTAGCAAAACTTCTGGGCTAACACCAATCTTGGGTTTAACAATACCGCCTAACAAGGGCTTGTTGTACTTACCCACAAACTGACGGAATCCTTTAAGACCAAATTTAGGTCCTAAGAAATGATCAGTAACGGTTTTAGGCAAGTCCAATGCTACCAATCGGCACTTTGTGATAATATCAATATCAACATGCCCGCCCATTAGTTGGCAGAGCAAATGGCTGATACCATCTGTATCCCAATCTGTATTAGCCACAGGGAACGCAATCTTTACCGTACCATCTGCTTGAGCTGTTAGTTCAGCTTCGTCACCTAAGATGATACAACTGTGGTTTTCAAACATTTCATCTGTTTCCCACTCGTTGCGTACATTAGGGTTTCCTACGCTTTGACCAATGGCCAAATTCCATGCGGCATCCCGCAAATTGGCACTGCTAGACATTTCATATGTAGCAATATAATATTTTCTTGAATCGATTTCATCTTTTGTTCTAAAGAACTTCATACTTGTCTCCTGGGACGCTGGGTGTTTTAACACACAAAATTTGGCAGTCTTCGTGAAAGACTGGATATACTACTTCGTTTGGTTCGATGATAAAAATATCACCTGGAAACAATTCTGTTCCGTTGAGAGTCATGCTTCCGGATACTAACATGTTATATTCAGTTCCGATTGCATGATAGTGGGGAGTTTCATCTAATCCCTTTTCTCTAGTCAGTAGCCCTACTTCAAAATCTTCTGTCTTATGAAGACTAGGATCAAAGTTTCCTATAAACCATCCTTTATAAAAATCTTTGATGTTATGCTTTATCATATTTTAAAAACCTTTCTAAATCGACAGGCACACCGACTGCATGATGGCATTCATTGGGAACATGGAATATACCACATGCCAAACCTGCACTAATCATATAGTTGTAACTGATTGAAATATAAAATTCCCCATTGGGCGCACGATCATTGGCCGCTATCATAGCTTCTGCACTATCAACAAAATACTTACCTTTCTTCCAGTAATGGATTCCGTTCAAGCTGATGTTGCTGATAACTTCCTTTTCGGCAAATTGAACAGCACAACCTTGACGATCTAATTTTACATAACTGTTTTTATCAGTGTCGCTGTAATATGTTACTACCGCGCCATCATAAAGTCTAGTATTGTGAAAGAATAAGTCACTTGACCATTCCATGATTTGATCACAGTTAGCAGTAACTAATTCGTCATCAGTATTGATGTAGTCTTTTAACAACAGAACTGAACATGCAGGACCTTCTGTAGTTTTATCTACAGTAACAAAAATAGGGTTCTTGACTATTTTGCTGATAACATCTTTTTGGATATTGAGAAATTCATCATTTCTTACAATAAAATAATATTGTCCATCAATGTCCAAACTTTCAATAGCCCTTTGTATCATGGGCTTGCCGTTTACATCAATTAGGGGTTTTGGAAGGTAGTATTTGTCTCGTGGAAATCGACTGCCGAGCCCAGCCATTGGAATTACTATATTAACCATGTAGATATTTATTTGGTATTTTTAGTGGTTGATTTTTTCTTGAATTTACCATATAATAATAACATACACACATAAGGAGTTCATTATGAACGCAGAGAGTACATTAGTTAAAGTAAAACAATATTGTATTGCCATTTCTGGCGATGAGCAAGTATGGACCAACAAAGGTACAACTTATCATTGGAACAGGGGCAAGGATACTTCCACTGGGCTGATCAACGGTGTTGTTCGCAAATTGGCAGGTGTTGATGCTAGTGGGAAACAAATTTGGACTGTGGCAGGTTCAATTAAGATTGACCCCATGGGCAATATTTTGCGATTCACTGGTATTCCTCGCAAGATACAAAAAACATTTGAACCAGTTCAGGCCGTAGTATCTAGTACACCCGATTTGGTTGAAGCATAATGCATTGGCTTGTACCACTTGCATTAGTAATAACCGGCAATCTCGGTTGGGCATTAATCGTTACATTTTTGTTTCTTCTTGCGGAGATTTGATAAATGAGCATGCACCTTGAAGGTCCGTGGCTTTCCACGACTGGCAAAAAGAAGGGTAAGAAAAAGTTTGCTTCTGCTGAAGCCAAACGAAAATCAGAACAGCTAGATCGTGAATGGCAAGAGTTGCTCAAACGGCAAGGCATCGAGCTTGAAGAAAAGCGCCGTAAGCGAGCAATGAGTGCAGGTAGTTTGAGCGGTTCTTATAGCTTGGCTATCCCAGAAGGTCGTAATACTACTGCCCATATTCAGAGCCGTGGCGATTTAACAGGATCCGCTACACTAGCCCCTGCTAAAGTTTATACAGGTACCAAAGTCAAAGGTATCGCAACCATGCACAAGTCAAATGCAGTACCAGTTTTTAGTGATGAAGAAGCTGTTGAAATTTCTAAGATGCGTCGAGGTTAACATGAATTATATACCACCAACATATACAATTCCACTTAAGGGGCTTGTTGACTATACAGACATCATGCGATTCTGTAGAAAAAATGATATACAGATCTATGTTTATGAATTTTCGTGGAAAACACATATTGTAAAATATGGTATCCAACATCGTTACGGCGGCAACGGCAATGACTATGGTGAACGGCTCTATACTCAAATCGGTCATATGCCAGGATGGGAAAAACAAAATCTTAAGAGATCGCAAGAAACTAAGAAAAATATTGACGAGTTGATTAATAAAATCGAGTCTACCTTTAATTGCAAATTTTGCAAAGATGATATTACTGTAAAAATTATGGATTATACTAATGCACCATTTGAATTAGATAATCCTAGAGCAGAACTCCAAAGAATAGAAGACGGGTTATCGGACCTTCACAATTCAATATATGGACATCGCCCGATGGGAAATAAAACAATTCCTACTAATAAGAAAATTCCATTGCTGAGATCGACAAATTTATGGGACTGGAATTAAACAAATAAATATCTTGATGAAAACTACACTCAATGAAAAAATAATTGCCTACTTGGCACTAATTAGCGGATTGGCAGTATCGGCGGTAGCAGTCTATTATTCAGTTTCTGGACTGGCTTCGATATTTGCGGCCGCTGTTACACCAATCGTTATTATGGGCGTAGCCCTGGAGATCAGTAAAATTGTAGCCAGTGTTTGGCTAAAACAAAACTGGAATTCAGCACACTGGACACTCAAAGTTTACCTTAGCGTAGCCGTTGCTCTGTTAATGGTTATTACCAGCATGGGAATCTTTGGGTTCCTTAGTAAAGCACACAGCGATCAAAATTTGGTAAGTGGCGAAATCACAGCCAAAATTGCAATCTATGATGAACAGATTAAAGTAGAAAAGGAAAACATCGATGTTAACCGTACGGCGCTTCAACAGATGGATCAAGGAATTGAACAAATTATGGCTCGATCAACAACGGAAGGCGGTGCGGAAAAAGCCGTGGCTATCCGCAAGGGTCAACAAAAAGAACGTCAGCGTCTACTTGGCGAAATCGCCGCAAGCCAACAGAAGATTGCTAGCCTCAATAATGAAAGAGCACCAATTGCGGGAGAGATTCGTAAAGTCGAGGCAGAAGTAGGCCCAATCAAATATATCGCGGCTTTCTTTTATGGAAACACAGATCCTGCTGTCCTAGAACGAGCAGTTACTTGGGTCATTCTTATTATCATTGTGGTGTTTGATCCGCTGGCATTGATACTATTAATTGCCAGCCAGGCCAGTTTCCAAAAGTTTCGTGATCGTGAGACAGAGCCAGAAGAAGATATCCTTAGTTCAAAAGAATTCTTTCCACATGAGGAAGCTCCTACCATTGCCGAATTAGATACATTTGTTGGTGAGAAGCCTACTGAGGAAGAACTTGAGGATCCTTTATATGATGTCGATGACGGTACTTTTTTAACACCGCATCAAACAAATACAGATAATCCTATAGATTTTCCCAAAGCCGAAACAGTAGCATCTGCTCCTGTACCTATAGTGGCTAGAGAAGAAAGTCGCACAGTGAGAACTAAAGTATTTCCTCGAACCAGCATCACTGTACCACTTCCTGAAACTTATGTTCAAAATGAAGAACAGTCAGAAAGCAACACATGGTCTAGTGTCACTAATGCCATTACACAAGAAGAGTATATGGCGCAAGCACAAAATAAACAACAATCTAAGGCAGATTAATGGCAGGAAAAATTACCCTAATCACTCCGCCTGATTTTTTTGAAACTTTAAATCCTGGAATATTATTTGTACACCTCGATGCTGAGGAACAGGATGCTGTTAGCAAATGGTTAGGCACACACGATATAGAAGAAGACATAAATTTTTATGTGTTCGAAGGCGAACCAAATGTACCTTGGTTTTTTCATGCCGTGGCAGTCTGTGAGCATAAGTATATTAACCTAGATGATGTAAATTTTATTACAGGTGCATTGAGTGGTTATGTACTAGGCAAAGGTAACTTTTGTTACAAGACTTCAAATGATAATCTTGCCTCTATATACAGCTTCATTAACGGTAATCGAGTTACTCATATAGAACAATTCTTAGAGAGAGTATTTGGTGTCCAAACAAACAACAACCCATAATTGTGATTTTTGCGGTAAGAGCAAAGAAGATGTTGAAAAATTAATAGTAGGGGAGCATGCGGCAATCTGTAATGACTGCATCACCCTATGTGTGGATATTCTTGATGATGAAAAAGTCAGAAGTATAAATCCCGATAGAAAGACTATTAATCCCAGTGCTATTAAAGACTACCTTGATGACTATGTTATTGGGCAGGATGATGCTAAGATTGCACTGAGTGTAGCAGTGGCACAGCACTACAAGCGAGTCAACAATACTAATAAAAATATTAAATTAGAAAAGACCAATGTATTGCTTCTAGGCCCTACAGGCTGCGGTAAGACCATGCTGGTTAAAAAGATAGCAGAGCATCTTGATCTTCCTTTTGCCATCTGTGATGCTACAGGTATCACAGAAGCCGGTTATGTCGGCGACGATGTAGAAAGCATCTTGACTAGATTGATTTCCGAAGCAGATGGAGATTTAACTCGTGCGGCTCGTGGCATTGTCTATGTTGACGAAATTGACAAGATTGCCCGTAAAGGTGAGAATGTGTCAATTACACGAGATGTAAGCGGTGAAGGTGTACAGCAGGCCCTGCTAAAAATGATCGAAGGTTCAATAATGAGGGTGCCAAATTCCGGCAAACGCAAACATCCATCGAGTGATGTAAATGAAATTGATACTAGCGGTATCCTTTTTATCTGTGGTGGAGCATTTGTTGGCTTGGACAAGATTATTGAAAAACGCACAAACAAGCGCGGTGTCGGATTTAATGCCAGCTTAGCCACTGACAAAGAAGATTTAACCAACATCTATAGACTAACTACAACCAAAGATATTATACAATACGGCTTTATTCCTGAGTTTGTTGGACGATTTGGTATTACGGTTAATGTTGATGAACTAACTGTAGAAAATCTAGTCCAGGTACTTAAAGAACCAAAAAATAGTTTGATCAAACAATATCAATATCTGTTTGAAATTGACGGAATTGAATTGGTGTTTGATGAAGATGCATTGGAAGACATTGCTCGCAGGGCCAAAGAACTTAAAACCAATGCTCGTGGATTAAAAAATATTATTGAAAAAACTCTACTGCCTTATCAATTTGATGCAATTAATCTAGTACAACGAGGTTTATCCAAAATTGTCATAAGTAAAGATACGATAGCAGGGAATCCTGCCATGATGATTTTTGATAAAAAAGTAAAGAATGAACAGAAATAAAAAAGACACGGTTAGGGGTCTAAAAGTCGTTGTAGGCGACATGCCCATTAATGCGGCATTGAGAAAATTTAAACAAAAGGTCGACGATTCTGGAAAGCTAGAAGATGTAAAGGCCAATATGTTTTACGAAAAACCCACCACTGAGCGTAAGCGTAAAAAGGGTGCGGCCAAGGCTCGATGGCGTAAAAAACTTAGAGATAACGAGCTACCTAAAAAAATGTATTGACATATCTGATTTTTTCAGTTATAATAGTTACTGTTGCTGAAAGGTCTTATGTCTAGTGAACATTATCATCAAGGTAGGAGTATGGAGGAAAATACAGATCTCCATGCCATTCTTAAAAAAGAATTAAAATTCGACAGTATCGATGTCGATGGTTCAACTCTTACCAAAGGTGATGTATTTGGTATTAAGGGCGATACCAAAACTCCAATCAGTGTTAAATTTGCCAGCCCAAAAAATACTCAGGTTCACCTAACCACACTGAATAAGTTTTCAAAACTATTAAAAATGCCTGCTGAGCACAAGGCAGTATTTGAAAAATTTTTGGGTGTTAACGATACAGCGGTATTTGAAAGCTGGACTGGCTACACTCTAGATGCCTACGAAAAAGGGCACCAGCGTATTAAGGGCAGTAAGATTGAGGGATGGGCAGAAACTGTCGACTGGGTCAATTCTGTAAAGCCCCAATTAACCAAAATGCTTATCCAAAGTATAGGTGATGAAGACAGTGTAAAATATCTAGTTTGGATCCAAAAGAAAACTCGAGTACTACAGATTGTTGATGTAGATAAACTAGTACCTTGGATTATCGAAAAGTGCGTTTGGAATATTACTCCCAAGGGTACTGTTTTAAAATGCGCTACACCCGATGGACGGCCTATCCTTACTCTACAGATGAAGGGCAATCGATTAGCAGAAGGCGGATACAATCACGATCCCCAATTTCAAATATATCCCTATTGGCCTGAAGAATTTGTATTACATAAAACTGTTCTAGTTGAATGATACTTCAGATAAATTTTACAGGTCGTATTAAATTATTTTATCGAATCAATACTGAAATCTTGGCTGTAGAAAATTGGGCCAAATTGATAGATTCAGTTAAAGTAAAAGATCTCTGTGATATAAATCATAAGAGTGCTACAGGTAATAAACCTTTAGTTGATCAAAGGATCAACAGATTATACGAACTTGCTGATATTCTAAATAAGGCTATACCTAATTCTATAATTAGAGAATCGCTTGATGTAGACAACAGGCAAGAAGTACTTAATCGTATGCATGTTCATTTTCCTAACATACATAATGATCCTAAACTACAGAAATTTGATTCTGCCGCAACTGAATACAATGATATTATACATTGGTTAGAAAATGAATTTAGGTGTAAAGACAGTTCCAGATTTAAAATCTTTTTAGACTTCAACAAAAGCGGCTATAGTTTTTATGATATTAATCCTAGTGATTATAAATGGTTTACTCCTTTTATAAGATTTGGCGATTTATCTTTACACTATACCCATGTAGGACGACATGCTAGAGAACTTTTCAGTGCTAGGGATCTAACATGTCCAAAAGATCAGTTTGTTCCTCAATCAACATATTCTGCTTCTTGTGTACTTTGGTTTATGAATAATGTTTTTGATGATCCAAATTTTAAAAATCAATACATTTTGGATTGGAAACAATTCTATAAAGATCGTGGAGATAAACGATTCTTTGGATATGCTATAGATGATCCTAATCTACGGTTTGGATATATTAAATTAGGACAATTGGAAAAAATCACAGTCGATCGAAAAGAGTTAGAGTTTGATAATCTGGATAACATAAACACAATTAGGCAACACCTACTCAATGAAAATTTGACAAAAATCAAAATTGATAGTAAAATATAACTTTACAGGACATCATCATGGCAAAACATTTAATGGTAGATATGGAAACTATGGCAGTTTCTCCAAATGCAGTAGTACTCAGTTTAGGTGCGGTACATTTTAATCCCTATGGTAACGGATATGGAGATAAACTATATTTTCGTGTTAGCATTGATGACCAAGATGCCCTGGGTCGCGAAATCGATCCTAATACCATTGACTGGTGGAGTAAACAAGATCCTGCTATCATGGAAGAAGCATTTAGCTCAGACAACCGTATTAGCCTTGTAGATGCTATGGAACAGTTTCATAAGTTTGCTTGGGGTTGTGACGCATTTTGGAGTCATGGGGCTACCTTTGATTTGGTTATTATAGAAAATCTTTGCCGTCAACTAGGACGCCCTTTGCCATGGAATTACTGGCAATTGCGAGATACTCGTACACTTTTTGACCTAGGCTACGATCCAGATATGCCACAGGCCGGAAAACATGATGCTCTACAGGATGCAATCCGTCAGGCAGTGGGTGTACAAAATGTTTATGCAAAATTAAAGATTAGACCGAGATAAATACTTACATGGCACAAGATTATATCATTTCATCCTCTCGAGAGCATCATGGTTCCTTAATTACACAACTTGTAGGAATGATCGCCTACAATGCTGTTTTTCCGTTTTCCTATGCAGACGAAACTAATTTAGTATTAGAATACTTCACAGTAGACTCTGCTCCATTAACTATTGATAATGCTCTGCTTAGATATAAAGCAGATAGCACTATATATAAAGATGTTGAGTTTGATAAAACTGGATATTTTACAATAGGAGTAGTACACACTGAGAATGCTCCTAATTATGCTCATATAAGAGAAAGAACTGATTCTCCAAATTTTATTGCCATTACATGGAATGATCAGGATCAAAATGAGTTATTGTTGAATAGTTATTTTAGATGGGTTAACATTGCAAACGATGACAAAGGGAAAACACTTGAAAATTCCAGTACCCATACAAAATGGTTAGCATTAAGATTTCGACAGTTATTTGGCATCGATTTTACATCTGGAGATGAAATTACTGTCGATCAATTAAAATCATTGATACTGGCTGAATCAGGATACAAATCACAGTATGTGGCCAAACAGTTTTATGAACCTAATTTTGGTACAGTACCCGACGATCTAGCCAGTAGATTTTTAGTATTAAAATATTCCGATTTATTTGTAAAAAATTCAGATGGATCCTATCCTACATTAAACAGTATATTGGCATTCACCGGTGGCACAATCAATGATGCGTTATATAAAAATTATGATGATTTTGCCGCAGCCAGACTGACATTTATCAATAAATGGGCTCCTTGGATCCTAACAGCATAATTTCCAAATGGATTCTCATTATGTGGTTTCTTTTACAGCTGGAACCTCCGGTAGATTTTTAGCCGCAATAATAAGCCAGTTGGTTTATGATTTAAAAATCATATGGGAATATTCAAAATATAATTCTTGTCATGTTCGAGGACATGTTAGTGCAAGGGTCGATCATAGAAATAATGGTGGCCCACACAGTCCTAACTTCTGGAAAAATCTAACATTCTATCCAACTTCCGATCTCCCTATAGGAATTGAAGGCACCCATGTCTATCCAAATTGGGATGATTTAAGAAATCATGAGTTGGAAATCAAACCAATTATCATTACATATACCCCAAAAGATGTATATGAAACTGAGACAAATGGTTTTTATAAAAATGTAATGGAGGCATTAGATGAGACTCCGGAACAGCAACTTGAAAGAGATCCACATTTTATAAGAAGTTTTGCCGCATCCTATTATAGACATTTTGGAAAAAAATTTGATAAGTCAGTGCCTTTGGATCTAAAGACAATTGAAGAGCTTTGTTTGGTCCGCGGGAAGAAAATAAGTCCTCCAAACGATGTGTTTTCATTTTATTCTCACAATTTATATGTTCCAGATGATTTTTCAAATAAGGTGTTAATAGTTCCTTATAGTGAGCTATTCACCGAATCAGAGAATGGATATCTAATATTAGATAGATTATCTAATTTTGTCGGACGACCTATCAATGATATAACATTGCAGAATTATAAAAATTATGTAAATGGAAGACATAATTTTATAAAAAATTATGCACCTTGGATACTTAATCCTAGAGAACCCACAGCGAACGAAATTAAAGGTTGGGATATTTAAATCCTCTACATAGATAAAATTATGCACCCTGGTTAGCCAAATCAGATTGACCTATGATAAAATAGGTTGTATAATAAATACATACAGCAAAGAGATAGACTCCTAGCAACATTTTATACAAAGGATTTTTGTATGTCAAAAAAATATAATACTCTTGTCCTCATTGGACGCTTTCAACCTTTTCACACAGCTCACTTGCTATTGGCAAGCCGTGCTACTGCACTTGCTGACAAACTGATTTTTATCTGCGGTAGTGCTAATCAGCCACGCACCTACAAGAACCCATTTACATTCAGTGAGCGCCGTCAAATGATTTACGAAGCTACTCGAGGCTTTGGCGGTACACTCAATGTTAGTATTGAACCTAACCCAGATACCATTTACAATGACCAAGCATGGGCTGTCCGTGTACAGGCATTGGTTGCCAAACACACCAACCCCGGTGATCGAATCGGCATTATTGGCCACAAAAAAGATCCAAGTAGTTTTTATTTGGACATGTTTCCTCAGTGGGGCTTTGAAGAAGTTCCTTTGTTAGAGCCATTGGACGCAACAGACATTCGTGAATTATATTTCAAGCGTGATGTCAATATGAAATTTATTCAAGGTGTTGTTCCACATACTACATTTGAATTTCTAGAGTCGTTCAAGGATTCAGCAGAGTACGAACAGATCATTCGCGAGCGTGAGTTTGTAGTTGAATACAAGAAACAGTATGCTGGATTAAAATATCCTCCAATCTTTAGCACAGCAGATGCCGTTGTTATTCAAAGTGGACATGTACTGTTAATCAAACGCCGTGCTGAACCCGGTAAGGGCTTATGGGCACTACCTGGCGGTTATGTAAACGCTACAACAGATCGTAGTGTTGAAGATGCCATGCTTCGTGAACTGCGTGAAGAAACAATGATTAAAGTACCAGCTCCGGTACTTCGAGGTAGTATCAAACAAAGTCGTGTATTTGATGCGATTGACCGTAGCCCAAGAGGGCGTATAATAACACATGCTTTCCACATCCAGTTACCAGATGGCGAATTACCAAAAGTCAAAGGTAGTGACGATGCAGAAAAGGCTAGGTGGGTGCCTATTGCTGAAGTCCGTAGTGATGAATGCTTCGAGGATCATTATGAAATCCTACAGCATTTTGTAGGTGCATGAGCGATAGACGCAAATGCTTTTAACTTTAAAGGAACTTTAAAATGAAACTCGCTAAAAACATTATCTTAAATACTGATAGCTACAAAGCCAGTATGTTCAAACAATATCCTATGGGCACCACTGGTGTTTATAGTTACATCGAAAGCCGAGGCGGCAAGTATGATGAAACAGTATTCTTTGGACTCCAGGCCTTTATCAAGGAGTACCTACTTGAGCCTATTACCCAAACCGATATTGATATTGCAGATGAAATTTGGACTGCTCACGGAGAGCCATTCAACCGATCAGGCTGGCAATATATACTTGACAACCATGCCGGTTACCTTCCTGTCGTTATTAGGGCTGTACCTGAAGGCACAGTGGTTCCTGTTAAAAATGTTTTGGCAACAATTGAAAACACTGATCCGCAATGCTACTGGCTCACAACCTGGCTCGAGACCGCCCTTCTAAGAGCCATTTGGTATCCTACTACCGTAGCCAGCAACAGCTACGAAAGTAAAAAGATTATTTTAAAATATTTGGAGAAGAATGGTGATCCAACTACTATTGATTTTAAATTGCACGATTTTGGTGCTCGTGGGGTTAGCTCTTTGGAAAGTGCTGGAATCGGAGGAGCCGCGCATCTTGTCAACTTCATGGGTAGTGACACTATTAGCGGTGTTCTGTATGCTAGGGAGTATTACAATGCTGGCATCGCTGGTTTCTCAATACCTGCCGCTGAACACAGCACCATCACCAGCTGGGGTCGTGACAACGAAGTAGAAGCATATCGCAACATGCTCACACAGTTTGCCAAGCCAGGTAGTATTGTAGCCGTTGTTAGTGACAGCTACGATATCTACAATGCCTGCAAATTGTGGGGTACTGAACTCAATGCAGAAGTTGTCAACAGTGGTGCTACCCTTGTTGTTCGTCCTGACTCAGGTAACCCAAGCGAAGTTGTTGTGGAATGTCTTCGTATCCTTGAAAAGTACTTTGGTAGTACTATTAATGACAAAGGTTATCGTGTACTACGCAATGTTCGAGTAATCCAAGGCGATGGTATTGATCACAGCAGTATTCGCAGTATTTTGTTCTGCATGGATATTGCAGGATACAGCGCCGATAACATTGCGTTTGGACAAGGCGGAGCATTGCTACAGGCAGTTGATCGCGATACTCAAAAGTTTGCGATGAAATGTTCTAGTGCTGAAATCAACGGAGAATGGCGTGATGTGCAGAAAGATCCTATTACCGACCCAGGTAAGAAATCTAAAGCAGGTCGTGTTACTCTGTGGACCAACAGCGGTGGTGAGTTTGCCAGTGGTGTTACTGCACCGCTTGGTTGGACTGACAAAGGCACAGGATGGACTGACGCATTGTCTGAAGTCTTCCGTGACGGTAAACTTGTAAACGAAATTAGTTTCGAGCAAGTTCGAGCAAACGCTCGCAAATAAACTGTGAAATACAATTGACAGGGGAGCAATTCCCCTGTATAATTTACACACATAAACAACACACTGAAAGTTTTATACAATGTCATACTTTTTGAAATCAGGTAACACATTCCGCGTTTCTACTAAAGAAGCTATGGATCTACATGAGAAGTTGCCAGCAGGTAACTATGTGGTTAAAGAGATGCCAATGGACGGTCCTCTTTACCTTGAACACATTGAATCGTTTGAAATCAAGGGCAAGCGTTATGGCGACCTTGACAAGAACACAGACCGTATTTTGAATACATTTATGGATCGTAGTGCAAGCACAGGTGTCATGCTTGCAGGTGAAAAGGGTTCGGGCAAGAGTTTGCTGGCCAAGAACTTGGCTATCGAAGCGGCCAAGCGTTTGTCTATCCCTTGCATCGTTATCAATGCACCTTGGGTTGGTGACAAGTTTAATGCCTTCATGCAGATGATTGAACAACCCTGCATGGTCTTGTTCGATGAATTTGAAAAGGTCTACAATAGTGATGACCAAGAAAAAGCATTGACCTTGTTAGATGGAGTATTCCCTAGCAAGAAACTGTTTGTCTTGACATGTAACGACAAGTGGCGTGTGGATCAACACATGCGTAACCGTCCTGGTCGCTTGTTCTACATGTTGGACTACAAAGGTCTTGATGCCAACTTCATCATGGAATACTGTGATGATAACTTGAAGCCAGAGCTACAAAAGCACACTGAAAAACTGTGCCAAATTGCGGCCCTGTTTGCTCAGTTCAACTTTGACATGCTTAAGGCTACAGTTGAAGAAATGAACCGCTACGATGAAGGTCCAGAAGATGCTCTGCGTATGTTGAATGTCAAGCCAGAGTTTGATTCAGGCAACAAGTTCACTATTAAGTTGATTAAAGACGGTGAGGAAATCAAGTCTACTGATTTGGAACGAGCTGAATGGAATGGTAACCCACTTCAAAGCTCAATCAATGTTCATGTCAAAGAATATGACGATGAAGTAGATGAGGATGGTGATTTG
>Ga0007816_1000250_pt1 | contig 15766 bp, 18 predicted proteins | sample CryBogCBE27Jul09_FD_71213 | JGI IMG/M metagenome (GOLD analysis project Ga0007816, IMG submission 71213) | Freshwater microbial communities from Crystal Bog, Wisconsin, USA - CBE27Jul09 | ecosystem: Environmental > Aquatic > Freshwater > Lake | place: Crystal Bog, Wisconsin, USA | collected...
GTTAATACCAAAGTCACCGTAGTAGGTGTTATCAGTAGACAAATCATTATTGACTACAAGGTCAGCTGATGCTTGAGTGCCCTGTAGAGAGTTCTGAATAATAACCTGGTCATAGTTGTTAACCGAGGTCTGAGAGGTAAAGACCGCGTTAGCTGGTGTGTATGTAAGAGTTCCTACAGTTACAGATGACGCGGTAGCGTTACCAATGTTAGGTGTTGTAAGAACAGGGGACTGAGACAAAGCTACTGTGTAGCCAGTACCTGTTACGGCCTGTAGTGATAGGGTCTGGGTTCCGGCAACATACTGAAGACCGTTACCTACGTTTACGATACCGCTTCCGCCAGTGGCGCCTTGTGCTCCAGTTGTACCCTGAGAGCCGTTAGAGCCTACAAAACCAGCTGTACCTTGGGCACCCGTGGTTCCTTGGTTACCTGTTAGGCCCTGTGTTCCCTGGGTACCGTTGGTGCCGCTAGTACCTTGAGTACCTACGCTTCCCTGTGTGCCTTGTGTACCAAGAGTTCCCTGGTTTCCAGTGGTGCCCTGAGCGCCTATTGTGCCTTGCGCTCCAGTCGTTCCTTGAGAGCCGTTTGTACCACTTGCGCCTTGAGTACCAATCGCACCTTGTGTACCAAGTGTTCCCTGAATGCCTTGAGCACCAATAGTTCCTTGGCTACCAGTTACTCCTTGAGTTCCCTGTGAGCCATTAGTACCGTTAGCTCCGCTACTGCCTTGAGTTCCCTGTAGTCCTTGGGTTCCTTGAGTACCTGTACCTGTTAGACCCTGAGAGCCAATGACTCCTTGAAGTCCTTGTGTGCCCTGAGTTCCTGTAGCGCCCTGAATACCAGTTGTGCCCTGAGAGCCTGTAGAACCAGTAGCGCCAGTTGTGCCTTGCGAGCCTGTTGAGCCCTGAGTACCAATAGCACCTTGAGTACCTTGAGTACCAGTAAGACCTTGGACTCCGTTAGTACCGTTAGTACCGTTAGTACCGTTAGTTCCCTGATTTCCTTGGTTACCTTGAAGTCCTTGAGTGCCTTGGTTTCCTTGAAGTCCTACATATCCTTGGACTCCCTGAATACCCTGAACTCCTTGGGTTCCTTGAGCGCCAGTTGCGCCCGTAAGACCTTGAATGCCTTGAGTACCTTGTACGCCTTGAATACCCTGTAGACCCTGAGTACCTTGAGCGCCGGTTGTTCCTTGTACACCTACACCAGAAGTTTCACTAAAGATAATTGGGTCTGTGCCAATGCGGATTGTTCCATCAGGGTTAGAACCGTTACCTACTTCAATCCAAGCAGAACCGCCATAAGTAGTTCCATCAGTAACAAATACGTAATCGCCTTCTTCTACCTGACCAACCAAGTGGTTGTCGTAGTCAGTTGCGCGTGTTAATTTCCAAGTAGATGTTGATGAGCCAGTAGATGTAACTGTATATATACCGTTTTGTATGTTTGAAGTCTGGCCAGCAATAAGAAGGCGGTCACCAACAGCCAGGTAGGGGGTCGTGTAACCGTCAACAGATAGTGTTCCATTAGATGTTGCTTGAATATAAGCTCCAACACCAGTTCCATTTTCGGCATCAGCAGACCCAGCAATATATGTAGCGCCATTACCAAGTGGAGATACCTGAACTGCCTCTACAGACTGATGCGCATTTTGGGTTGAGGCAGGACCTTGTAGACCTGGAAGACCCTGTGAGCCAGTTAGACCCTGTGAGCCGGTGGTTCCTTGAACCCCTTGAACCCCTTGAGTTCCTTGTGCGCCTTGGGTACCAACATTGCCTTGAATACCCTGAGTGCCCTGTGGTCCTTGAACACCTTGGGTTCCTTGCACACCTTGAACGCCAGTATTACCGATAGAACCCTGAGTACCCTGTGAACCGGTGTTTCCAGTAGAACCAGTAGCTCCCTGCGTTCCAGTAAAGCCCTGCGCACCTGTTAATCCTTGTACGCCGATAGCGCCCTGAGTACCAGTGGCTCCTTGTGTTCCTACAAAGCCTTGAGTACCGGTAGCTCCTTGGCTTCCTGTTAGCCCTTGAACGCCCTGGTTTCCTTGTAGTCCCTGAACTCCTTGTGGACCCTGAACACCTTGTAACTGTGCATAACCAAAACCTTGGTTACCTTGCGTTCCCTGAACACCTTGAGTGCCTTGGCTTCCAACTAAACCTTGAATACCAGTAAATCCTTGCGCTCCTTGAGTGCCCTGAATTCCTTGTAGGCCTTGGACGCCAACAGTTCCCTGGTTACCTTGAAGACCAAGTAAGCCTTGTAATCCTTGAGAACCAGTTGTGCCCTGATTACCTTGAATACCGGTAATGCCTTGAACGCCTTGATTACCCTGTAGTCCTTGAAGACCTTGAACACCGGTTGTGCCTTGGCTACCTTGAATACCGATATGACCTTGTACGCCTTGGATTCCCTGCGTTCCTTGGGCGCCTTGAGTACCAGTAGTTCCTTGTGGCCCTTGGACACCTTGTAATCCTTGTGTTCCTTGGTTGCCTTGAATACCTTGCGTACCCTGTGGACCTTGAGTACCTTGAACACCCTGAGTACCTTGCGTTCCAATAGGTCCTTGAACGCCTTGGATGCCTTGTGTACCTTGAGTACCGTAGTGACCTTGAAGCCCAAAGTATCCTTGAATACCTTGTACGCCTTGCGTACCTTGGGTACCAGTAATTCCTTGAAGTTGTGCGTAACCAAATCCTTGTAGACCTTGATTACCTTGGGTGCCTTGCACACCTTGAGTGCCCTGTACACCGTCACGGCCTTGGTAACCAGAGGTGCCCTGAACTCCTTGAGTACCCTGTGCACCAATAGCGCCGCCAACTCCAGGCCCTACAACAATAGGGCTAGTAGCTTGGGTAGCTTGGGTGGTTGGGTATATAGATACGACGATAGGAGGCTGCGGAATTACGTTAACTACGCAAGTGCAGCCTGCCCCACCACCGTTCCCGCAAGAGCAATTAGTCAAGGGTCACCTCTTGAATAGTGAACACCTGCCCGCGAATGTAGGTCTGCTCGTAGGTGGCATCAGTATTGGAAGTAGCTTGTAGGTCCCAGAAAGCACGGGCTGGTAGGTATTCAGTATCTGTCTTTGTAAGAGAGAGCTTTACCTTGCTCAAGCTAGAGCTTGTAGAAAGGACAGTGATAGTAAAGGTGGCGTATAGAGAAGGCGCGTTTGGATAGGTGCGTACCTGCGCCTTGAGGTTATATCCACTGATATCAAATGGGAAGTCAAACTCGCAGGAGAATGAGTCGCCCTGATAAAGGGTAATGTCATAGATTTGACCATAGTTAAGCGCAGGGTTGCGGCCTGTGAGGTCATTGTGAACGTAGACGCGCTCTGGCATACGAGAGTCATCCACTTCTTGACCCATGTAGATAGGTACAAACTTATTGGTTGTGCGTGAGGTGCGGATGAGCGTACCCATCTCAATGCGCCATAGGCCAACGTTAAGCTGTGAGCAGAGAAGGCGGTACTGTTCCCAGCGCTGCTGAATAATGTTAGAGAGCTGCTGGTAACGCTGAGCGCGAGGAATGACCACGCCATCTGGGGCGGTAATGTTGATATCAAAAGCAGAGTCGGTAGCAAGCGCCCATAGAGCCTCAATAGAAGCTAGGACTGCTACTGGATATTCCTCTACAGCTGGAATAGAACCGATGGTTACCTGTGAACCATAGGAATCTACTCTATTGTAGGTATGCTGGTTTACAGCATCAGAAACGAAGGTTGTGATGTCTGTATCTGTAAAGTAGCGATAGCTCTGACCATCTACCACAATCGCTGCATTGGCAGCTGGGGCAGTCACAAAATGGATAATGCCTAGGTTAGCTTCTAGGGTGTAAGCAGCAGGGGTGGCCTGAGCTGTACCGTTAACCGTCACATAAAGCGTGCTAGGTTCTACGGGATACTTCCCAAGAGTAAACGTCGTTGTAGAGCCATCTCCAGTCGCGGTAAATGCGAACTGGGAAGATTGGTCACCTATTTCGAGACGCACTCTAGAGATTAAATCTGATAAAAGGGCCACCTAAAACTCCTCACGCTACAGGTACTATAGTGTCGGAATTTCTGTAAAAAATCAGTACAAACGAAAAGAGCGCCCCTAAAAAGAGGCGCCCACTTCGCTAAGTATGTCTTAGATAACTCCCGCGAGGTAACCCTTTTCCTTAAGGTGCTCTGCGACGGCTTTCGTTACTTTGTACTTAACGCCAGCCTTAAAGCTGTAGTTGTTACCCTTGCCAAGAGTCATGTTGTCGAGGTCTTGAACAACGCGAATCTCAACGCTAGAGTCATCTGGACTTCCGACAGTCACAGGGTCGTCTACGATAACTGTCTGGCGGGAAGGCTTTGTAGCATCAATAACTTCGGTCTCTAGTTTGACCTGAGCTTGTGCTGTTGCCATAGACATTTCAGCTGCGCGGTCTTGTTGTTCAGCTAGTGCTTGCTCTGCAAGCTGTTCGCGAACTCGACCGGTTACATCAGTGGGCTTTGCTTTAGCCATTGTATTCTCCTAATTAATATCTCGATGAAGGGGGCGAGGGGCCCGAAGGCCCCTCGCTTACTGCATATTAAGTTGTGGGGGTTTAGCTTAGTTGGTTTCGATGATAACAACAGACTGGTCAGTGATAAGACCAAGACCGAAGATTGAGTACCAAGCAAGTGCATGCTCACGGCCGAAGTCAAGGATACCGCCATCGCGGAGCTCAACTGGAAGTGAGATAGCGTGACCGAATGCGTTGTCACCAATCATGATAGCTGCATAGCGGTCTGAAGCACCGTTACCTGTGAGGGTAGCTGGGGTTGTGTAACCTCCACCAGGAACAACTACTGGGTTAGCAACAGCTGTATCTGCTGAGTAGCCTGAGCCAGCTCCGCCAACAACCTTGAGAACCTGTGTTGTTTCGATGAATACTACGTCGTAGAGACGACCGATTTCACCGAGCATGAAGTTACCTGGAGCTGCGTACTTTGTGACTTCGATGAACTCTGGGTTGTCGCGAAGTGTACGGCTCTGGTGTGGGTGAACGAAGCAAACGTAGGTCTCGCCCAACCGTGGGATGTTCTTTGTTGCCAAGGTCTCTACTGTGTCCTTGATAACGTGTGGTGTGAGGTATGAAGAACCTGTCATTGAAGCACGTGATGTGCCGAAGGTTCCGTATCCGTACCAGTTGTTAACAGCTGAGGAGACAGCTGAGCGGTCTTCACCGTAGAGGGTTGAAGATGCTGCGTAGAGAGTATCGCGTGAGAGCTGGTCAAGATAGATAGCCATGTTGCGACCGAGGAGACGTGAAGCAGAAGCCATTACGTCGTCGAATGAAGCATTGAGAAGAAGCTCAGAAACAGCAAGAGCATAACCATGCTCAGATACTGTGATTGAGAACTGCTGTGCTGTGAGTGCGTTTGTCTGCATACGGACACCTTCAACGAGAGGTGAAGCGAATCCGAGGTTGTTGTAACGCATGAAGTTAATCTGAAGTCCAGGAGCTACTCCGAGCTCTGTCTTCTTAACTGCGAACTGCTCGAAGCGAAGGATAGGCATTGCCTGGAAAAGGATTTCCTTAGACCAGATTGTCTGAATCGCTTGTGTGAGCTGTGTGTTTGTACCTGAGTACGCTGTTGGTGATGCGGCAAGATTGCCGGTACCTGTAATACCTGATGCCATTTGGCTTTAACTCCTTGTTAGTAGTTTTTAATAGATTAAGTGTTAGCCCAGAATTCCGCTGGTCTTACCCTGAGCGCGATTGCTCAAGATTTGAGTGCGGACTTTTGCGTATTCGTTCATCGGCATTGCTGCAATATCTGCAGCAGTAAACTGACGTGATTCCGTATTGCTCTCCAATGGACCATTGCCTGGCAAGGTTGCCCTAACTCCCGGCATTTGCTGGCGCTGCTGCTGAATAGCAGATTGCGCCGATTCTAAAATACTGTTAGAACGCTCTACCAACCCTGCAATACTTGCATTGATTTCCTCAGGGGTATTTCCCTGAATGTAATCAATCAATTGAGGGATGATATTGTCGCGGTTCTGTTCAACAGCTTGTTGACGGTAAGCCTGCAGTTCTGCAAACTTTCTTTCCTGCTCCAGAAGAGCGAAGGCCGCTTCGCGTTCTTGACGCTCACGTGCCAACTGCTCTCGCAACTCTTCAGCTGTTGCCTTAGCAAAGTCCTTGGCGTCCAAGTCCTGCTCAAGCTTAGCTTTTTCTTCAGCTGCCTTAGCTTCCGCTTCAGCTGCCTTTAGAGCTGCTTTCTCTTCACGTTCCTTCTTAAGAGTAGACACTTCATCCTTTAGTCTTTCGAGCTCAGGGTAAAGCTTGTCCTTCTCCTGTGAGCGAACCTTTGCCAAATCCTCTTCAGTGTAAAACTTCTGAGCGCTTGTAGGTTCGTTCTTACCAGAGGTAACAGTAGGCGCGTCAACGCCCGACACATTAACTACTGGAGCTGTGTTGGCTTCTGCTTCAAAAGCATTGGCCATAAGGTCTGCAGTTTCTGACATGTTTATATCCTTTTATCCTAGGGGTCGTTTTCCGATTTAGTAGCTCAAATGACCTAACTGTGTTGTTACAGTATTTATTCTGACAATAGATGTCTCAATTGTCTGTATAAATTACTTTATTTTTCGTAGTCCTCCGGAACTCTGCGTTGAGGCAATTGTGTTCCGTAGGCTTCCGTTACTAGTCGAGTACGAACCTTTTGGTCACCCATCTGGGCTGCAAGGGTTGCGTCGTCTAGTAATACTGGGTTAGATGGGGCTGCTGGGGCTTCTGCTCCCGCGCCTCCTGGCGCTGGGGCTCCGCCAGGGCCAGCCTGAGCAGGCATAGTTCCTGTGATAGCCATGATGTCTTGTTCAATCTGGGTCTGAATAAGCTTGAGAGCGCCATCTGCCATAGCTTCATCTTGGAGCTCTTGGCGGATTTCAGTGAGCTTCTCTTGTGGGAACTCCTCGCCAAGGATGCGCAAGGCGCCTTCCTTAGACTCAAGACCGAGGGAAAGCATGGACTGGACCTCATTGATAGCGATGAGCTTATCTAGAGGTAGTGGCTGTGGGAAGTGGACGTAAGAACGGAAAGTCAATGGGTCATTGACATCTAGCTTGGAGACCTGTCCAGGCTTCAATGGAACTGTGCTTGTATTAGGGTCCCAGGTAAATGTCTCTGGCTCTTTAAGGGCGAGGTTAAGAAGGATAAGCTCATTAACGCGCTCTAGGCCGTGGGCATACTGAACAATCTTCTGGTGGTAGCGGTTCATCAAAGGCTGGAACTGGATAGAAAGCGCTACGCCTGAAGTGTTAGAGATAGGCTGAGCTTGTCCAAGAGCAGTCTCAGGGACACCAATCATTTCGTGCATGGACTTCTTCATCATGGCAAGGAAGTCCATAGCGCCCTTTAGTCCTTGCGCTCCACCCTCAAGATTTTCGACTCGAGCGTCCTTTGGGAGACCGCCCCATACCTTGTTGGCGCCTTTTTCAAGCTGGGATGCCTTTGCTCCGATAATAACTGTAACTGGTGCCGCATGGTAATTAACAATGTCTGCAATATCCGTAGCAGTTTCATTATAAGCGCGGTTAATGTTAATAATATCGTTGCAGTCGCTAAGACCCCAAGGAGAGCCACTGATACGAACATTTGGGATATGAATAACTGGAATCGTGCCAAGAGGGTTAGGCCGCGAGTCAATAAGCTCATCATTGATGTACTCCTCAATAATGTCGTCTGTCAAGATTTCAGTGTAGGTGAATACTTGACGTGTACCTTCTAGTGATGTGCCCCAGAAACGGTACTTGAGCTTGAAGCGTACAAGACGTTCGCGGTCATGAGGGTGGAACTCTGGGAATGCAAAAGATGAGTTAAGAGGCAAGATACGTACGCGTCCTGGGTGGTAGCGTCCTGCCGGGTCTTGATAAGCCTCTTCATAAGCAACCTTAATGAAGCAGTCACCTGATACGGTTCCTTGCTGTCCGATTTCCCATAGGACTGTTGCCTTGTTGTTATCTACTTCCCATACACGCTCTAGGAGGTCTGGGACAATAGCTTCTGTCTCTTTAGGGCTACGAAAGTTAACACCCTTACCGAATGTAAAGTTGATGATAAAGTCTGAGAAAGCGCGGTAATAATTAAGCACCATCTGGGTCTCGCCTGTTTGACGGCGGTAAGACCAGTGATGGCCTAGGTACATAGCCCAGTTAAGAGAGTAACGGTTTAGGCGAGGACCGTGGACCTCGAACTCCTCATCAGCTAGTTCTACAAGACCTAGTGGGGAGATGGAGATTGTTAAATCAGAGGACGCAGCACGATAACTTGGTGGAGAAAAATCCATACCGCTCACTGCTCACCTCTTTCAACTCTGGACAATTTTAACACAAATGTCGACAAATATACAAAACTACAAATTAACGGAAACGCTCGCCTCGGATGAGGTTGGTTCCGACAGGCTTGGTCACCGTCTTCTTTTGGGCTTGCTTTTTTTTATCTTGCTCTTCTTTGGCGTAATCGCGGAAGCGTGGGTCTACATCCTTCTCAGACGTGACAAATTTCCCGCCTAGTTGAACATAGCGGGAATGAACCCAGTGCGCTGCAGCTGGGGAAGGGTAAGTGCGAAACTTAGAGCGCGCTTGAGTGGTAAGCATGTTCCATAGCTTTTGGTTAGCTGGAATCTGCTTAGGACCCTTTTTTACTTCTTTACCTGCGATAAGTGCCATGTGTAATCCTTAGATAAGTCCAAGCCCCCGCAACGTATTCGCCGTATAAACGGGGGCTTAGGAACATTATTAGTCGAGGACGACTGAAGGGTTGCCTGCCTTTTGTGGGGCACCGTTGCGGAATACTTCCTCAATACGGTTGTCACCGTGGTCTGCGAAACCACCAGCTGCGAACTCCTTTAGATGGTCTGGGGCTTCTACCCAGGCAGCAGAACCAACGTGAGCACGCTCACGCATTGTCTCTTCTGGAAGCTTCTCAAACACATTCTGATTACGGTTTGGACGACCTGCTGCAGGAATGTATCCCTGCATAGCGCCTTTTGAAAACTCCGCTGGAACGTCTGTATCTGTTGCGATGCCTTCTTCAAAACGAAGTGGGCCGCGCTGTCCAGGTGTGGCTGGTGAGACCTTGCGGTCGTACATGTTGCCAGGACGCTCAGGGAACTTTGGGTCTGGTGCAATTGCCATTTTATATACTCCTTATAAGGGTTGAGGACCTCAGTAAAAGTGTGCTACATAACGGCTGTAAAGTCAGCCTAAAGTCTCAACGGAAAAATGGAGAACTAGATACTTCAATCTGAGGCATGGACATATCTAGGGTTAGAGAGCAGGCGATAGCCAAAGAGTCGGCGTAGTCATCGTGAGCGTGGGCCTCATCAGGGGCTTTAGCCAAGAAGTTAGGACCGGTGAACTTGGTCTCCAAGTCCTCCATTTGCTGCCTAAATCGGCGGTAACTACGTAGTTTTCTGGTCTTTGCATGTGCAGGCCAGCTAAGCATATCTCTGTCAATAAGCGCCTTTAGGTGCTTCCAACGCTTGGACTGTTCTGGTTGGCTACTGCCTACAGCAAAAACCTCTGCCCTTGGTAGGAGAAGTTTTAGGCGCTGGGCTACTGCGTCACCAACACCGTTGGAGTCAACTCCAACATACATAACGTTGTAGTTTTCTAGGAACTTTACAATCTGGAAGTATTGGTCCTCCCAGTCATCTCCTTGAATTTCAAGCCAGTTAAGGATACGGTGGTCAAAGTAGCCAAACTCATCTGGGCGGTCCCAGTCAACCCACACCACAGTAACTACTGTAGAGTCAATCTTACGCGCAGGGTCAATGCCCACGATGACAGGAGTTCTGTGCCAAGAGCGCTGGATTTCCATAGATACGTCACCAAGCTTGTCGAGCACGCTTGAGGTAACGAACATACCGCGCTCAAGCATCCACTTACAGGTGTATGACATCTGGAACTCATCCGAGTCTTCACCGATACGAAGCTTCTCACGCTTAATGTGCTTCTCGTAGTTTTCGTTGACCTTAACTACGTCACGCCAAGTCCACTCAAAGTGGTTCTGCCGCCTGCTGCGGGCTGTTTGGCGGCGCTTATTAAGCATGATGCTATTGTAAAAATTGTTCTTGTGCGTGGTTGGGGTTCCGGTCTTAACCATAGTTCCCGCGTAGTACGCCAACATAGGGGCAATAGATTTAGATACTACAAAGTCGTCAGCTTCTTGGCACTCATCAATAACGATGAGATGGAAGGACTTAGACTCAATCTTAGCTCTAGGGTTAGCTGTCATCATCATCAAGCTACTGCCTGAGTTTTTGAGTTTAATCTGTTTAGTCACGCCTGGCACACGAATTAGGGCGTCATCAATTTCAGGGTCGTTCATGATTTCTAGGGCGCGCTCGCTGGTAAGTCGGTTTACGGTTCTACCAAATAGGGTTTCAACCTGTCCCTCAACTGGGGCAAACATACCCACCATGATGCCGTCTTTATAGCGCCCAAGTAGGTCTGGGAACATCTTGGCTAGGCGTGGGAGCAAGACCATGAGCGTGGCTACTGTGTTAGCAATAGTTTCCGACTTACCTGACTGACGTGCGGCAAGGGCGGTAATTTCTTCACTGTCGTTAATAATCACAGACTCAATAATGCGTCTAGCTAGAGGCATCTGATAAGGGTGAAGTTCGTGACCTACAAGGGCAGTCTGGAATTGAATGCAGCGGTCAACCAGCATCTTGACAAACTCTTTAGAGAGCTCGTCTAGCTCAATTTCTTCGTCTTCGACATCAGTGAGCTCATCGCTCTCTAACTCATCGAGGTAGAGCTCGTCTTCGTCGTCTTCTAGTTGGTCCATATACGCCTTAGTCTAGATTAAAACAAAGAGCCTAAGTCGTTAAACCTAGGCTCTTTGCGCCATCTACGGGGAGAGGAAGAGAGGCGTGGACAATAATAGCACAAATGTCTATTTGTCGACAAATCCCTTTAACGGCGTGGCGTACGGTTTCTTAGAGCATCTACCATAGCGTGGAGTGCTTCAGCGCCGTTAAGGGCCTCGTCTAGATACACGTCATCTTTTGTGCGCTGGTACATAGATAGGCATCGGCCGATGTCAAAGATGGCTGAGTCAGTCCAGCCCTCAATCTCAGAGGTGTGTAGTCTAGATACTCGGCGGGATACCTTCTCAGAGAACGGCTTGTCCCAGACCTTCTTATTCCTTGAAAACTTCATCATATAGTCCATCCTCTGGGCGCCAAGCAGTGCGGCCTCTCATAGCCTTTTCTAGGATTAAGTCAACGTCCTCATCCGTAAGGAGGTGAGGGTCGGCTACTGTCTTGAATAGAATGCCTACGTAGAATCCAGGCTTGGTAAAGGGGAACCTAAACACTAGGCAGTGCCCTACACGGAAGGGTAGTTCTGTCTCTTGGGTATGGCCTACCTCAACAATGGGTAGGAACTTATTGTGATAGTAGCTAAGCTTTCCGCCGTATAGTGGTCCGAGTGTCTTCATTAGTCGAACAATACTCCAATTTCTTCAGGGAACTTATCCTTTGACACCTTGTTGTATCCCATAGCGTCTATTCCAGAGTACTTGAGATATCTACCAGTAGAGTCTGTGGTCTTTAGCTCCTGCCACATATTTATAGGGATTCCGTTGTACTCGCAAATAGTACCGTCTCTGAACTGGATTAGTAAAGTCTCTTTTTCCTTCATGTAGGCCAGCTTTAAGGCACGAGGTCTATCAGGATTAATAGTTGGCGCGGCTCTGGTTTCAGTAGGCTGTGCAAACTCTATTCCGTATTTGTCTTCTACCTTGTCGTACTTTTCACCTTGCTCATCTTTTGGGGTTAAATACGCATTAACCGCAGACTCCATAGCGTTTGTTCTATTGCCGTAGAGTTCATCCCAGCTAGGTAGTTGTGCTCTATTTCTAGCCATTATTCCTCACAAACGTGGTTAGCGGTTTCCGTCTCTAGAACACGCATCATACAGGAGCCACAGCGTAGATAGCGAGGCGGCTTAAAGTTATTCTGAGCAGTGGCTCCAGGGGCAAAGTCTGACCCATCCTCATTAAAGGCAGGACGTACTACAACAACCTCAGGCTCCCTTAGAAGCTCGGCTGGAAACGGCCCTTGAGGATAGGAAACTTTATTCGGGGTTGGGTGTGCTTGAGGAGCCGCAATTCGCTCTATCAAATGCGGCTCTACTAAATCAAGCTCCCAATCAACCTCGCGGCTTCTTGGTAAGAAGTTACCAAAAGCCTCGTAGTCAAGTGGCATGATTACTCGGCTGGAGCGTCGTCTACTACAGGTGCGTCTTCTTTTGCAGCCGCCTTCTTCTTAGGCTTATCTGCAACTTCGGCTGCAACAGGTGTTAGAAGAGGGAAATGGCCAGCATTTGCACGCTCATGTAGCCAAGCTGGTAGGCAGTTGGTGCAGTAGTTGGCTGGGCTAATGCCAGGCTCTGCGTGTGTGTATGCCGCGTCGTTTGAACAGTTATCGCACTTCATATAATCCTCCTAGAGTTGTAGGCCTAGTATAACGCAAAAAGCGCCCCCGAAGAGGCGCTTTCTGTCTATTTTACAGTTTACTTAGTTGGAGCGGCCGCATCTACTGCAGCCTTAGCAACTGCCTTTTGAGCATCTGCTACTGCGGTGGTTGCCACAGCTGTCAAAGCAGCGGTGGTTACTGAGTCAAGGTGCTCCTGCTTGGCTAGGTCGCCAACTACACCCTTAGGGTTGAACTTAGCAAGAAGTGGACCAACGACACCGACTACAGCAGCCCAAAGGACATGCTTGAGGTGGTGGTTTCCTGTTTGCCAAATTGCTACTGCTGATGCTGCAGTTGCGTATACATAGTGCTCTACAAGAGCCTTTTCGGACTTGGTAATGCGCATTACTACTCCTCTATATTGTTTGCATATGGCGTTACGATATGTGACTCGGCTGAGACGTTAGGCTTAGATGAGCTCACATTAGAGGATGATACACCGGCTATGAAAGAAGATGCAACTGCCACAAGGCTGTGTGGCGAGGTCGGATAGCCCATAGCCATCCAAGTCGTGTAGGCGGCTGTGCTGGCCACGCCTAGGTGAACTGGGTCAGATACCTTTAGTTTTATCATCTAGTCGCTCCAAAATACCCTTTACGTTACGGCGAAGTTCCTCAATATGGTTGTGGGTCTCCTGGTCCAACTTGAGGTCTTTTGTAATTATACGCCTGTCCTCATCGCCTGAGCGGTTAGTCGCATTCAAAAGTAGACCAGATAGGAGGATAGATTCCAAAGAGACCGTGAGGGTCAGTAGGTTGAATGGGTATGGGTCAAATACGGCAAACGTCATCCAGAGTGACCAAAAGACTATGTGGAAGATAAGGAACCAGACAGAGCCAAAGGCGATAGATGCCCAGTCAGACACCTTTTGAAAGTACTTCATTCGTTCGCCTTAGCTACCATTGAGGTGTAGGTTGCGGCATCAATTCCCTTGCCTTTAGAAGCCTTTAGTCCTGGGTATAGACCTTGATAGACAGGTATGAGCGCAATCTCTTCCTCAGTTAGCACGTTGCTAACTAAGTTAGCAGGCATCAACCCCGCATTAGCCAAAGCCTTGGCTACAACCAGCTCTACATTCCCTTTAGCCCCTGCCTTAAACACAGATGAGCCTGGGAATGGAGGGGCCACGATAACCGTAGGCTTTGCAGTAGGGATTGGAGCAGGCGTATTAGCCGTGTGAATAGCGGCAGTTCCGCCTCCAACTACAGTTCCAACACCTGCTACTCCAGCAGCAACTTTCTTACTTGTAGAGGCTGAGGTGGCTGGCGCAGATGAGCCTGTGTAGTTGGGGCGCACAATAGCTAGTACGTAGAGATACGGACGGTGACGGCGATAGCACCCATCTCCGTTAGCCTGATTACCTGTGTAAGACTCTGGGCCAGTATTGAAGCCGATAGTCGTGAGCCCGTCTTTAGAGGCGGCCTCTACAATCTCAACGTGGTCAGCAACGCCGTTACCTGACCAAGAGAAGAATACAATATCTCCAGGCAGGGCTGAATACTTGTCAACTACCTGCTTGTTCTTCTGGAACCAAGTAAGACCAGCAGGGCAGTAAGCAAATCCCTTAGCTGTCTGAGCGGCTACAAGGTGACTAGCGTTAACCTGTGCAAAGCACCAGCTCACGCCCATAGCGCAGTAAGACTCGTTAGGAATGCCATACCAAGTGCCATAAGGATTCTCGTTATTAGGTCCCTCAACGAAGCCAAGCTGGGTGCGGGCAACGTTTACAATGTCAATTCCAGCTGTCACTTATCCGCCTCCTTCTTCACTTCTGCGGCTGGCTCTGTGCCCGCCTTGCGGTATCTAAATGTTTCCCATAGTGGGGCTGGTATCTCGTGAATACCAAAGCGTGTCCTGTGGTGTGAGGTGCAAAGGACTTCAAGGTTTCCTGGGCTCTCTACCCACTCTTGAAAGTCCTCATCAGACTCAAAGTGCAGGCCAAAAGCGGCTTCAACTTTAGCTGGGTCCATATTGTTGACCTGGCTGAATTCAATGTGGCTGTGGTGAAGCTCGGGAGTGCCTGAGCATAGGTCATCGTCAATGATGCACTTCCATAGACCTTGCTTCTTTAGTCGGGCTTTAGCCTGATTAAACAAGTGGTAGTGCGGGTCGCTCTCACGCGGCTCATGCTCTGGGATAGAAACAGCCAAGTGTAGGTTCATAGCCTGCTTGTGGGCGTCTGTCACTGGTACACCAATCTCTCAGCCAGGTCTCCTGGAACAACTAAGTAATCCTTAGTGTTGACGAGAACACTGTTTGACTTGTCGTAGCATTCAGCTACAAGCTCAGAGCAAATGTAGCCCTCTTTCTGGGCCATGCGAGCCATTACGCGGCTATTAGAAAATACCTTGATGCCCAAGATACGAAGGGCAATAAGGGCAATGGTCAGGAAGCTATAGCTTTTACCTACTGTAGCTAGAGCGCACTTAACAATAGACTGGCGCTGGTCATCTGTAAGGTCTTCATGCCGGTTCCAAGCAATCACTGGGTACTTGGATACAGAGCTAACAGCTACACCCTTAGGATTGGCTTCAACAATCTTGCCATCACCGATGTAGATAAAGCAGTGGTTCCAACGAGACATTGTTCCTAGTCGTATGAGCTTACCGAAGAACCCGCTAGTCTTAACCACACCGTAGTCTCCTATACGAGGTTCGTAGGTCATTTTTACTTGTTCTCCTCAACGTATTGGTCAAAGCGCCCCTCTAATCGAGCGTACTCAACCTTAATCTCTGTGATGTCCTCTTTGATAGCATCTTGGCTGGTATCCAGCTTCTTAAGGATTGGTAGCACCTGAAGCTTTACGATGTCGTTTAGTGAGCTGCCGTGGTTGGGCTTTAACTCAGATAAGTACTCGCTCTTAATAGTGCTCATGTGTTTCTCTAGAGCTTCCTCTAGCATGGTGTTGACCAGCTCCTTTGTGTGGTTTTTAAGCATCCAGCGGACTGTGCCAAGAACAGAACCGCCGATAAGTAGACCTGATGCAACGGCTCCTAGTATTGTAGGGACATCCATTATCAATCCAATTCTATTAGAAACTATATGAGTTGGAACTGATACGTTGTCCGATAATAATTGTCACAAAATGTACTATTTTTACTAGTTTACATGCGTATTTTATTTTTTTCTCTGTAAATATGCGCTTAAGAGTTGACTCACCTCTGTATGGCTGTGCTATGGTTAAACCCGACAGAGCCACTAGCAATAGTGGCTTTTGCCAACTGAGAGGAGCAGCGATGCTTAATATCAGAAT
>Ga0007816_1000252_pt1 | contig 15586 bp, 25 predicted proteins | sample CryBogCBE27Jul09_FD_71213 | JGI IMG/M metagenome (GOLD analysis project Ga0007816, IMG submission 71213) | Freshwater microbial communities from Crystal Bog, Wisconsin, USA - CBE27Jul09 | ecosystem: Environmental > Aquatic > Freshwater > Lake | place: Crystal Bog, Wisconsin, USA | collected...
GCACTTCGTATACAGTTTGATCCTTAGTATCAAAAATGATAGTAAAACTATGCCCGTCTTGTTCACCGTTCCATGAGTCTAGAATGTAGGCATTTGGGCCATAACATTCCCACCCGTATTTGCTACCTTCGGTGATCTTATAGTCAACTAACTCCATGAATTCTTTCATTGTAATCATAATATTTTACCTATTCCATTATAAATCAATTGATCCAACTCTGTTTGATAATCTCTACCATTTCTACGTTTGTGATAAATGGTAACAAGTAATCCTGTAGTATTTGCGCCATCAACTACACCAAGACCACGCCGCTCCATTTCGTCTATAATTTCCTCATCATCAAAGTCTTCTAAATCAACATCGATTTCAACTTCTTTATAAACAGTTCTATATCTACTCATTTTATTTCCGTTCCTTCTACTCGTCTGCCTTCTTTAAGTGTACGCATCAATTGACGGTTGCGTTCCTTTTGTTCTGCGGCCATGCGTTTATCGTCATTACTAATCTTATGAAGTTCATCGTAGTTACGACTCCATTCTACACCGGCTAGCCATGTTCGAACTTGTGCTAATGTGCCTGTAAAGATTTCAGCATCTCGACTATATATAGGCAAGCACTCGTCGCCTGGCACGAGGCTAACCATGTCTTGATATCCAGGATCACTCCAATGTCCGGCATGTTTAGGACTACCAAACTTAAAACCAAGTTTAGCTACTTGTTCTTCGATTCGACGAACTTCTTGAATTGTATTCCAGCCACTCATACACTTACATGTTTAATAAACTTAAACAAGTCCTTTTTATTTCGAGGTTCCCACAGTTTACCGCTAGGACCGCATTCATCGCCTAATGCACTACGCATACGGCTGCAGGATTGAAAATAGGCCTTTTCAGTCTTACCAACTACAAGATCTTCTTTGGGTTGATACAACGAATTTGGATGTTCACACGTAAACCAATGATGATTGTCAATCATGCGATTAAACCAATTTGTTTTCATGTGTTTACAATCTTTACATAAAACTTTTTCGCTCATTGTGCCGCCTTTACGTAGTTAAGTCTGGTTTCATCATTTTGATGTCGCCAGTGTTTGCTGTTATCTTTTACCTTGGCCTTTACAATTACACAAGGGCCACGTTTTAGTTCTACTTGACTCATCCAGGATGCCATCTTATTGTTTATTATAGCACAAATATTCCAACCGTCAAAGTTCTTTGATTTAATTACTTCCAGGATCTCACAATCTAAATCTGCCAAACGATCTCCAGGCTTGCCTAAGAACCCTTCGTCAACTGCCCTTGAGGCTTTCTTAACTTCATTGTGGATAGCATCTCTGGCCTGTACACTAGGCAAACAAGCCACCCACCCGAATTCATTTTCTTTTACTGTATCGCTACTGAGTATCGAATTGACTTTGGTAAGGAAATCATTTTCTCCTTCAATAGCCGCAAACAACAATCTCTTGTAATACTTTCGAATTTCCTCTGCACGAGCGATATCTTCTGGTTCGACTTTAAGTACCTTAGTATCAGGGATAACCATTTTGTCATCTAATGTATAAAGCATTAGAGTTTTATTGGCCTGTTTAGTATACATGAATATACCATCGCTGGCATAAACACTTTCAGGAACTTTGAGGTATTCTCCGTTGATTCGTTGTGCCGCACAGGCCAACTCTAATATTTGTTGCGTGGGAAACTCTTTCATGTCGCTCTCTACTTGAGTTAATATACAAGTATTTTACATGAAAATATGTTTCTTGTCAAGTTCGCCCAAATGCTGATAAACTTTTTTAGCTACTTTCCTTGTTACTTTATTAAGTCCAAAATGTTCTATATATGCTCGTAACATTGGACTGGATAGATTCAATCCGGTACGCATCTTACTCATAACACTTATTTTGGACATTCTACGTCTTGCACGTTCTGTGTCCATTGTGCGTAGTAATTCAATTGCAATACTTACAGAGTAAGCATCCAATTCATCGTAATTTTCAAGATATTCGTTGTAAGGTGAAAGTGGATTGGCTTCGCAGTACCTAAAATTTCTACGCATACTTTGGTATTGATGACGATATTCGTGTACCACTGCATCAAAAATTTCTATTAAGAAATTAGTAATTTGAGGTTGTCCAAATTCTTCATCACCTTTTAAATTATGATGAACAACAACTTCGATAGGAGTTTCTCCATCTAAATCGTTTTCGCTGTCATAATATGCCGCAATATACCATTTATCCGGGTCCCAGTTTTTTTCACGTTTAGTATGTATATCTAGATCGAAATCATACTTTTTAAAAGTACGTCTAGTTAATGCTATTAATTTTTTAAAATTGGTTAATTCAGGACTAGTTTCTCGAACTTGTTTACAAACATTATATACACGTTCGAGAATGATATTCATAATTACAACCTGTAGGTAATTCTGCCTTTTGTTAGATCATAAACGCTTACTTCAAGTCTTACTTCATCACCTAAAATGATTCTAATTTTATTTTGCTTTAATTTACCACCTAAATAGCATAAAAGTGGTTTTTCCATATTTTCAACTAGTACCCTGAACATATTACCTGGAAGTACTTCATCGACTGAACCTGTTAATTCTAAAATATCGTCTTTGTTACTCATTGTTTACTTTTGTAAGGCTCCACGAGCCGTCTCCGTTATCTTCCCAATTAAGTGTGTCACCTTCTTTCCATCCGGCAGTTTCTAAAAAATCTTCCGGAAATGGTAATAATAGATCACCAGTTTCAGGATCTTCCTCTACAGTAATTGTCCATGTTGTCATAATATTATTTACACCTTTATTTGTCTTCACTATAAGGAATTGGTCTCCAGCCTAACCGATTCAAGTCCAATTCGATTTCTTCAGTAACAACTCCTTCCGGAACGAAGCTTTTTCTTTTGAGATCATCCCCAACTTCATAAACAGCAGGTTCGTCCCCGCCAGAGATGCCACTACAATACCAATCAATATAGTCACCCTTTTCACGCATGTCAGCAATTATACCGCCGGCATGACGCCAACTGCAACTCCAAGTTTCACCTTTCATTTCCTGCCAAAACTCTCTGCTTTGCCAAGTCATGTTACACATGGCCGCATACAAATTTTGAGCATAAGTGTCGCTGGCTTTAACTTTGTCGCATAGTTCTTCTGAACTACGAAGATCGTATTCTAAATTGTCCTTTTGCCAATCTGGATCCTTAAGGTTCTCTGCGTCTTGTTCTCTCCAAGTTTTGTACATGGCGGTATAGGCAGGATTGGGCTCTTTGCCTTCTTTCTCACAGCGTTTGATATAACCTTCTTTTTGAAAGGTATAACGCTCGGGGCTACTTGCTACTTTTTTCATTTGTGCCAGCTACCTTGTAAGCAATGCCGAATTTCATGGCCTATAGTATGAAAATTAGCAGTAGGTGCTGTAATGACTGTACAAGTAGTCTTTGTCCAAAAACTGCAAGCCTCGACACTATAGCCGAACCCGCCAAGGCCTTTATTACGGCTTTCTTTGTCGCAGGTTTCCTGCACATTATTTGTTTGAATAAATGTTATAGTTGACTGATTAGTCATATTATGTGACATATCAAATTGTTGATGAGGATCTTCTGTTGTTGCAAATGCTTTAGATGATAGCAATAATAAAACTAACAATGCCTTTTTCATAGTGCCTCTGTGTGTTAATAAATGGTGTAGACGGTAGGATTCGAACCTACAAAGTCGCCCTAAGGGCAAGACCTATGCCCTCCCCGAAGGGAGGAGGTATACCAGTTCCACTCACGTCCACGTACATATTATACAATAACTCTATTATTAAGTCAATCGTATCTTCACTAGTTTGAGCTTAGATGCTAATATGATCAGCATATAAGTTAAATCAATTTCCCAAAAATTCATACTAAAATTAGCTCTACCTGGGTATTTATGGTGTGTATTATGAAATCCTTCACCCCAGGTAGCCAATCCAATTAAGAAATTATTTTGGCTAGTATCTTTTGTATCGTGTAAACGATAGTTCAAAATATAGGCAGAATGAGTATACCAGTTTACTAAATGTCCTGCTACCATAGTCAACACCATAGGATAAACAAATCCATAGAAAAAATAGTTCAATCCAACACTTGCCCAAATTAATCCGTATAATAGAATTATAAGATAGTAGTGTCTATGCATAATTTTATTGAATTTGCTTTGAGCTAATTTACGCATACCGACTTGACTAACTGTTGGATATTTTCCAATTACATATTTTAAAACATCTCTGGCACTATGGGGATCCCTTTCTGTATCGGAATACTTATGGTGTGCTTTATGTATTAGAACCCAACTAATAGGACTACCAGTGCCACCCATACTGGCAAAGAATTTACCTAATATTTCTACAATAGGATTTAATATTAATGCTTTATGGGTTATACTTCGATGAAATGTCATACTAACACCAAAACCGAAGATTAGAAAATACATGAATATAGTTAATGCAAACATACTCCAACTAAACTGTATAAAAGTTAAAGATATAATTGTAGCAATGTAAACAGATACGGTGAGTACCTGTAAGTTCTTTAGTCTGTTTGCATTGAATAAGTTTTTCATTTACGTTTCCATTGTGCTAACAATGATTCGTCTCCGGAGTAGATAATACGTTGCCAGCAAGTATCATCACATTCGTTAGGGCATGTTAGATACATATAGTTATCTGTTTTAAAGTGTATATCGTATTCTTTAAAATGTTCAATCATCCACTCGTCCCAGTTATTAGTTTGCCTACTAATAAAATATAATTTGCAGTCAGTGTTTTCTTTGAGCCATTCAATTTGACTTTTGGCGGAGTAACCCATGCTAGGACTTACTCGACGTAAAAACTGTTTTTTGTTATTGCATTTCCAAACACGGTTATGTATACGATACGCACCTTTTGGCCAGCAATCGCGCTCGCTTATACTAGAGCATACTTCTGGAATATTATCATCATCAAAATAGATAGTCAGTGCTACCGGGCGAATAAAATCAAATTCTTTTCGGCTATAGTTTTGCCAAAGTCTATGACTATGGTCGTTGTAATGCTGTTCGCGTAACTGATCAAATAGTTCATCGTGAATAGCATCTGTACCAGGAACCCAGGTTATTGTTTTCATACGTTGGACAATCTATTTACAAACTCAAAATAGTCTTTGCTGAAAGATCCGTTACATATTTTTCCAAATTCTTCTAACTCTTTAAACGATTCATCTTCGAATATTTTACTTTGTTCAATTAATTCCCATCCGTGATACTTTGTTCTAACTTCTAAATTAAAATTACTGTAGGCATTATATACTCTGTGCTTAGAAGATATAGAGCCTAATTTTCCTGGATATAAATTATTTGCCAGCCCTACTATAACAGGATCAGTTAACCAAGCGGCATTTATTCCACTGGTCCAGCATCCTAGATGTGGAGTGCCATGTATATGATTTTCTTCATAATAATTTACCATAGCATAATCATATTCATGTAACTGATATTCCCATTTACCCGTTTCTGTGTTATTAAACAGGTATGGCTCGTTGTCGCCCATTATTACAGTACCGTCTAATTTACTAATTGCATGCATTATAGGAGTGTAATGATATATTTCGGATCTATATTTTTTTGCGTAGTCTAGCATTAGCCCGGATTTTACGAATTGATCAAAATCAATATCAACAACTATAGGATCTATATTATGTTGTTTACAATAATTAAACGCATAGTCTGTATCGTGTTTGTTATATCCAGGATTTAGTTGTATGATCACAGGAATAACTTCCATGCCTAAATGCCTAAACACAGCAAGGTTATATTCACCATCGACGCCGCCGCCGTAGAGTAGATACACTTTACCCTGTCGCAGAGAATATACTTCTTCAACAGCTAAACAAGATTCTTCAAAAAGGTTGCCAAAATGTTTAGGAAATGGATCGAAATGACATGTCCACGTCGAACCAGATCCGTCGACTTTTACAAAATTATTTTTGACTATTGGAATCATTAATCTGCGTTTCTTGTTAAAAAATTAAGTTTTACCTTAGTAGGGTTAAAATATTTAATAACAACTTCTTTTACTATTTCTTGATCAAATTCTTTACAGCTAAACACATCTAAATAAATTTGTCTCGATTCGTCGACAAAATGTGCTGATATATTACTAGTGACAATAAGTTGATATAAACTAAATCCTTCTTTATCAGGAATACCTATAGCAGTACGTTCTATCCAAGGTTCCCCTACAGCTACCATGTCAATAGCTGTAACTAACTCTTTCACAAATAATTTGACAAGAGAGCTGTCTGTTATTTTAGTTAAATCGCACCCTCCGCAATCTAACATTAAATGATATCCCCAGTATGTACTCATTATGATTTACTTTTTAGATTTTGTAAGTACCACTGACCCCAGTCATACATTTGTTCTTCATACTTATTAACCATTTTCTTTAAGGGAAAATAAGGACGCTTAATTTTTTCAACAGCTACAATATCCTCGTAGTATACTTCCATATTTTTTTCCCATTCTTCTTTTTCATTTGCATCGATATAGGGTGAATAATAATACTGTATTTCCCAATAGAATCCAAACTCTTCATTTTCGTCTTTAGGAATAATCCTTGTAAGTATTAATTTACCTGGTTCTATTTCAATCCCGTACCCAGGATATATAAACACCCAGTACCCTACTACTCCGTTAACATTTACATTTTTTTGTACTGAGCAACCTTTTTCTAAAAATTGTTCTAATAAGTTCATTGGGGTTTCTAAACTCTGTCTAGGATGTACTCCGTTTTGTCTAATGTGTAAAACATCTGTGAGTTGCTCCATTATCCATAACCAGCTTCCGGAGCTTTCTCCGATTATAGTTTTAGCATATTCAAGATCAGTCATCTTGTTTAGTTCATTAACCCATTCAGAGTTTTCCTGCTCTTCAAAATTTTGAAACAATAATCCTGAATTACCTACTTGCAATTCTCCATAATTTGGTAACTTATAAAAATGATTTCTACAAGGGTCTGATAGATTTTCTAAAGGATTGCCATTATTATCCCATGCAAATCCGTGCATTTTGCATACTACATTTTTTACAATATCTCCGGGCTCCTGCATAGTATAACCACGATGTGGGCATTCTCTGCTTTTTATAGTATAGTTTCCATCATTGTTAAAAACAATTTTATCGTTTACTACAAAATGTCCATTCTTTAATGCAGATTTATGTGCATATACATTTGGTCGATTCTTAAACATATTAATGTCCTATAAAGTTTTTCATGAATTCAAATACATCGACAGCATAGAATCCATCAAACTGTTCTGTAAGCAATCTAGCCTGTACAAAGTTTTCATGTTGAAATATTTTACTGTTTTGAATATTTTCGCCACCGTGATATTTAGGCCTGTCTTTAATATTAAAATTACTATCTCTATTATACATGAAATGCTTACTGGAATTCGACCCCAGTTTGCCCGGAATTCGGTTATGTATTAAATCCTGCATAATAGGATCCATTATTGATGCCGCTTGCTGTTCTTGATTGTATGCAAGAAAAAATGCTGTACCATCAATTCCTTTTAAATCCCAATAGCTGTGATATCCCCAATCAAATTCTGGAAGAACAAAATTCCATGTGTTACCCGATTGTTTGTCTAATGCCGGTTCTCCGGTTCCTGCTATTAAAGAACCATTCAATGATTCGGTAATATACATAATAGCCGCCCTCACCCAACCAGCGCATTTTGCAGATAGCATTATATCTAAGATTTTTCCAGATTTTACAAAATGATCATAGTCGATATCAATGACTAATGGGTTGAGTTTTTTTGATTCACAAAACTCAAAAGCATATTTTATATCATGATTGTTATACCCAGGATTGAACTTTACAATAACTGGAACAACATCCATGCCTAAATGTTCAAATACACTAAGTGTAAACTCGCTATCTCTACCGCCACTATATAATATGTTAAGTGGTCCTTGTTTTAGGTCATATATTTCTTCTGCTACTCGACAACTTTCTATAAAAAAATTATCAAAAGACTTAGTAATGGGATCCATTTCAATGGTAAAATCTTTACCATGACCGATTGGCCTAACATAGTTGTTTTTAATTCGTGGTATCATTTCATATTTATAGTAGCATATTACAGATATTGTGTAAATACGATATGAACTTTATAGAAAAAATTCCACGTAGTTTTGCCAAAGTAATTACTTGGCGCATCATAATGGCCACACAGTATTTTTTACTCGGTTGGTGGGCAACTGGTAGTATGGCATCCGGAGTTGGCTTAGCCGGAGTTACTACTATTATTAACAGTGGTATATACTATCTGCACGAACGAGTTTGGAATAAATCTCGCTGGGGAAAGCAAGTTACTGCCGATTAATCTTTCCTACATAGTGCCACTGACTAAAATATCTCAATCCATCTGGAGTGCCGTCTTTTTTGTATTTTAAATAAGGCTGGGCGTTCTGCGCAACATATTTTATACCTTCTCTCCAAATTGCATGTGCTCGGTGATCCTGGTATCCGTTTATAAACCAAGTATCGAATTCACTAGACCAGTCGCTAGTTGATTTTTCTGTTTGAAACCAACTGCTATTCCATGTAGAATAGATTATATTTTTTAACATGGGTTCTTGAACTAATCTCCAATTGTTTGGATTATTATTTGTATGATCCCAAATATGCATGTGTTGAGGATTATTTTCAAGAAAACGTTTGATTACGTGAGCCTGCTTGCACATTAAATCTAATGCATCTTTACTCCAGTAAAAAAATTCTAAAGACGAACTAGTATAATCTTTGAAATTATCATCGATAGGAACTATGTTTAATCCTTTATCCAAAAAATAAAAAAAGAACTGATCATCCTTTATAACAGTATGCGGCTTGTCTGCGCCGACAATCATGGCTATTCTGTGAGATTTGTCAAACAATGTTCTTACTTCTTTAAAATATGCGTAATTGTAACGTGTTACATTCAAGGGATTTAGTCCTTCTTTTCGATCCATTACCCAGCTTTCATCACCATACGATGTAAATGCTTCGAATAGATTATTAGTTAAATCTAATATAGTTATTTTAGTTTTAGGAATTAAATGCTCTACTTCTTTTAATCTAGGGATTGTTTGCAAATCGTGTTCAGCACCAGTATTCCAACTAGCTCTTTGAGTTGGATCTCTAACAATGAATTTATCCCAAGCAGTTGTCATATGGTTTACAACAATTTCATCTATATGAAGTCCTTGCCTGATAAAGCTCATTAGGATGTTATGACTGTCTGAACCACCGCTATAACTTAAAATAATATAGTCATATTTTTCTCTAAGATTTTTAGCACGTTGGTCATACAATTGATCTAAGGTTAATTCGGGTTCTTTTTTCCAATTGTACGCATCAAATAATTCTTTGTTGAATCCCCATGTCATAGGTTTATTGACTTGTGTGGCAAATATAGCGGCACGTATTTTAGATTCGAACTTAATTCCGTCTACTGTGTAGGCACTACCTGTGGATTGTATCATAATAAAAAAGTAAGATTGTTAATAATTTCTGAAACTGATTGAATGCTATTTACATGATCTATAGCTTTACCTGCAAATACATGACCTGTACCTGGATTTTGTACTTCAGACTTAATTCCTAATGTGTGATTGTAATCATCATCTTCTACTTCATTAAAGATTAAAGCATTTTGTTTTACACCTTTGCTAAATTGTTTAATGTCTGCAGAGCTGGATTCAACCATTTTTAACTTAGTTTGTTCTGATAGTTTGGATTCTTTACTGGCTGCTAATAAGGTACCTATACCTACTGCTATCGCTCCGTTATCAATGTAGTGTTTTACTTGTTCGGCTGTACCAACACCGCCAGATACAATGAGTGGATATTTGCCTATGTGAGTATTAAAAAGTTCTTCGAGTGATATTTTTCCTCTACCGGCACCTTCTTTACTTTTTAAAATAAGACCATCGATATTTTTATAAACAGTTGTCTTGGTAGTACATTTTTCAAATATCTTTATACCATTGTTTCTTAACAATTCGAGAGTAGGTTCGATTTGATCTGCTATATCCTGATGTAGTAGTATTTCTTGACTATCATCAGGTATTAGTTCTATAAATTCTATCTGGTGTGATAATATTATATCTAATATATTTTTATGTACTAGTTGAGCTATTCCTAAGCTGAATAATAACTTAGCATCACCGAACTCATTTTTATAAGAAGTGATATCGGTTTCTATTTCTATTTTTTTTGTATAGTTAAAAATTGATAAACTAGGAAGTCCGCCTGATTTCCTAACAGCCATAGCCAAATTAATATCCGACACTTGGTTCATAGCCATAGCTACGATAGGATATCGCGTGTTTAATATCATCTACAGGATTTTAAGGTCCGGTATATTTCCAACCAGTTTGTTCCAATGGAACACCGTCTCTAGTCGCACTAAATGTTATCTTAACATTATTGTCATTATAGTGAGATACCTCTGATTGATATCCGCTGAGAGATTTTCTAGCAGTAGACATTTTACTATAATTCTCTCCAGTATCGAATGTGACTACAATAATTTTCGTGTTTGCATCAGGTCTACTTACTGTAGCACTAATAAACCCAGGCTGAGACTCTAGCCATGTTCTTATCGAATTGTGAGCATCCGGATCAACATCCTTAAACTCAGATACTCCGGAAGGGTGGGAAATAGTTGTAGTTGCAATAAAAGTCATAATGACATCCTCTAGTTTAGTGTATTTATATGTAAAAATTATTGATTGATTGATAAACGAGATACTATTTCACTATAGTTTTCTTTGTAACAACCTGAATATATGTGATTACCTTTTATATTAAAGTTTTCTATTCTTTCTTGATTTTCCTTCCAAATTGGAAGATTATATATAACTTCAAGTCCGTGACGTTTTATTCTAGGTAGTGATAAGTTTGTAGTAAAAGGATTAATACCGTCCTTTTCAACTATCTTTTTAACTGAATCAAAATCATATGTAGCCATATCAAAATTAGATCCATTATTGAATACTAGATGTTTTGTAGAATTGGTACCTTGTCTGCCGGGGTACTTATTATTAATTAAATCTACTATATTTGGATCTAACAAAAATGCTAGCATCATTTCTGGAGTATAGGATAATAAGAATGGACAACCATTTAACATCTTTTTACGATATCCTCTAAGCAATCCATGGATACCTTCCTCTTCTTCAAGTTGCCAGGTCTTTAAGTCTGTATTGTATCTTAAATAAGGAGGATCGTTACCCATGACTGTAAATCCATCTAACAGTTCTGCAAGTTTTACTTGTGTAGCAACTCCGGCAAATCCTGTTTGAATATCGTGCATTTGTTTAAAAATGTCTCCGCTTTCAACCCATGCATCAAAATTAAAATCGATAATAGTGGGAATAATATTTTTACTTTCACAAAGCTCTAGAGCGTACTTATATTCTTCGTAGTTGTAATCTTTGTGCCAATATTTTCCTGTGAATCTAAAAATGACAGGAGTGAAGTCGAATTTTAAATATTCGAACACTCGAAACACATATTCACTATCAAGGCCACCGCTTAAAAGCAGTTGTAGTTTGCCAGTTTTATTTTCATACATATATTCTGCAGAAAGCAAAGTTTCTTCAAAATAAGATTTTACTTTTCTCTTAGGAGGGTCAATATCCACATGCCAATCTTTGCCTGTTCCTGCTCCCCTAAGATAGTTATCTTTAATTAGTTCCATAGGGTATTTAATCATTTGTTCGCATTTCAATTTCATGCATCATCGATGACAGATGTTTAGCTCCAAACTTAAAAGGAATAGTATTATCGGCAATAAAATCTTTCCGAACCTGATCATCTTCTAGGTATGTTTTTAAAAAGTTATTCCAAAATTCAATAGCATCGGCATTAGTCTTGTTAGGAGCAACTATCATAGATCCATCGAACTCTATCCATCCTGGGAATTTTTTCTCTAATAGTAATGCGCTATAACCTTCAGGTTTCATTTTTGTTAATGCTATTAATTTTAATTTATTTGAATCTACTTGTGTTTTAACTACTGTAAATGGACAAAACATAAAATCAATATTTTTTCCTATTAAATCAGTCATTGCTTGCCCAGTGCCTTTATATGGAACCATTAATGGATATTTGGATTGTTTAATAAAATCAAATAATTCTTCCCATTGCATTCTTTGGCTAATAACACTATATCCTATTTTAAGATCTTTATTTGTCTTTATAGATTGTATAAGATCATCTAAATTATTAACAGGATTTTCGGGATATGTAACAACGCTTATTATGTTAGTTCTTATTCCTGTTATGTTAATAAGAAGCTCTTCGGGCTTTTTATGTTGATGGTATACAAAAGATCCTATATTTGTAAATGAAAGATGGAGTCCATCATTTGGCATATTAGACAATTCAGACAATCCAATCAATCCATCTGCTCCTGGTTTATATACCGAAACAAGATTGATGCCTTTATCAATTGCATATTTTTGTAAATGTCTGAATGCTAAATCTGTACCGTTTCCAGGAGGGTACGGTATTACTACTATAACTGGGTTATTTCTAGCATCAAACGCATGAGCGGCAGAAGTTAAAGATAAAAATAATATTAGTATGAATGTTTTCATATTAGTTTACAGGAGATAGCTGATAGTATCTTGAACGTATGAAATTAACTCCAAATAAAAATTTTTCTCCTGCTAAGTTTGCAGGGTCTCTGGGTCTATATCTAAAAAATTCTTGATTATCTTTTACAATTTGTTTTATCTTTTGAACAAACTTATCTTTGTTAGGATGATTTGAATCATAAAACCATTTATCCTTGCCTGAAAAAATTCTACTTCCTCTAAATAGTTTATCATTTTCAAACATGGATATTATTGCTCTTGGATAAATGCACTGATCCACGGTAGATTTTGATAACCATTTTCCGGGTTGATATTCTACATATGGTCCCCAAATTGTTATTTCTCGTAGTGGTTTAAGTCTGTCGTCGTCTGACGTCATTGTCTTCATTAGGTTTACTAACATATGACCTTGTTTTACAGTAATATCTAATCCTTCTCGACATGTATAAAACATCTCATCATAAAAATTGTCAAACTTATTTTTTAAGTCTACACGATTGATATATTGTTGTGCCCTAAATCCCATAAAACCGTCAGGTATATACAGGCAATAGTGATTGTCAACAACAGTAATATTTGGCTTATCGTGTCCCCAGATATAACACACTTTTTTACCTTGGTTAATTAAATTTAAATGCTTTGGTATAGATGCTTTAAGTTTATAACTACTAACAGCAGTTTTCCAAAAAGTATGGATCATTCCGTGATGTTCTAGATTCTCAAAATGATATTCATCTGATAGTTGGTCGACTATGATTTTTCCTATATCTATTAATCTAAATTCTGTTCCTAATTTTTTAAGGTCTAGTGATTTTACAAATGGAATAGCGGCATTGAAAATTTCTTGATTGAATTTTTTATCGCTCTCTCCTAATTCGGCATTTATAAATGTACAAATTTCATCTACTTTGATATTATTTTGTAAGAATGTTTCTAGCATAGTGTGGCTATCAATGCCACCGCTGTACACTACTACAATGTAGTCGTAATCTCGTCTTAACTGTTCTGCACGACGACGATACAGCTCGTAGATATCTTCTTTAGGCTCGATGGTCCAATCATAATTACTAAACAAATCGTCATTAAAAATAAATTGAATTTTTGACATATCTTTACCAGACATTTGCCATGCTTCAAATTTACTGAAAGTTTTTATTCCATTGACTAGAAAATAGCCGTGTTTAGTTAACTCCGGGTCATCGTGGAAAAACATTTACAATTCCTTTTCATTATATTTCGTTGAAGTTATTTATTAGCAAATATACCGACGATAAATATTATATGCTCATAAAAAAACTACATAGTATTGATTACTTTACAGAAGTCGTTAAAGAATGCCAAGAATTGCTTTTAAATGTGCCATTTAAAAATAATGTAAACCAATTGTCTCTACAAAACAAATATCCCGAAATCGATGATTGGTATAGTGCTACAGGTACAGTATATAAAGAAGGAACAAAAACTATCGATGAATCAGAGTATCGTTATATAAATTCTTCATTAAAAGGATCTGCTATTGAAAAATGGATTAATTCTTTAGACAGACTTGTATTTCGAACACGATTAATGTTAGTTCCTCCACGCACTTGTTATAGCCTACATAATGATTATACAACACGGATACATTTACCAATAATAACTACTCCTGATAATTTTATGTGTTTTCCAGCAGAAAAAGTTATAGAACATTTTCCTGCCGATGGATATAGCTATTGGGTAGATACTAGGCGGTATCATACTTTCATGAACTGTTCATTGACTAACAGAATTCATTTAGTATCAGCAGTCGATAACTGATTAATAAATATTCCATGGAACTTATTACTACTCTTGGAACAGAAACTGATAAAACCGGTAAAACTGTTACTGTTAAATTTTGTGCTTACATGGGAGCCGCGCCTCAAGAATTACTATCATTTTATTATAGAAGTATGGCAGATACCCTTGATGCAGGACATGCAAGTTCTACAGTTGCAATAACAAATGCATGTAAAGCTGTATACGTAGAAATTGATAATAAGATTGTTGGGTCATGTGTTGTTGAATATAAACCAGATTTTAGAAGAGTTTGGATCGTATTAACATCTATTGATAAAGATTATCGAGGAAGAGGATTGTATAAAATTATTTTCGATTACTTGGTTATAGAATCGAAAAAAATGGGTGCTTTTGAAATATCTTCTTTTGTACATCCTGATAATACTAAAAACATAAAAGCTCGTGAATCTGTTGGAATGTTTATAGATTACCACAGGTTTACCAAAAAAATAACCTAAAAAAAAGCACCCGAAGGTGCTTTTAGTCGGCAATATTAAAATTGCCGTTCCTGAATCCAACACTACCACCTTCTGCTTCAATGTTACGCATAACATCTTCAAACAAGATAGGCGCAAAGTCCGGAGTTTGCTCCACACAAACGCAGTGATAACGAACGTCGTTTTCATCGCTGTATAAAACTTCACCAGTTCTAGCATCTACTCCACGAGCCTTTTTAACACGGTTTGCGTGAGTATGTCCGTGAATGTTAACACCAAACCGTCCAAGACTTTCTGCGTGAACAGGGATATGGCTAAGGATCATACCGTTCATAACGTGATAGGCTCTAAGTTCTCTAAAGTGAGCACGATAGTCCTCGTCCTTAAAGATATCGTGGTTACCACGAATCAAAACCTTGTCGCCGTTTAATCTCGACATGATACTTAACGCTCTGCGGTTGATAACAACATCGCCCAAATGATAGACCTTGTCAGTAGGGCGTACCCTGTCGTTCCATGCTTCAACCATGGCTTCGTCCATTTCATCAGCTGAGTCCCATGGACGCAGTTTTGTAACACCATCGTTACGTGTAAAGCGACATACGCCAGTATGTCCAAAATGCGTGTCGCTTACTAAGAATACACTTGGCATATTCGCCTCCTTTCTT
>Ga0007816_1000256_pt1 | contig 15504 bp, 10 predicted proteins | sample CryBogCBE27Jul09_FD_71213 | JGI IMG/M metagenome (GOLD analysis project Ga0007816, IMG submission 71213) | Freshwater microbial communities from Crystal Bog, Wisconsin, USA - CBE27Jul09 | ecosystem: Environmental > Aquatic > Freshwater > Lake | place: Crystal Bog, Wisconsin, USA | collected...
ATTCATGACACGTTATGGTTATGTTGAGTTGTCAAATACTGCATCTTCTTTAGGTAACGCCGCTGACTATTTAGGTCTAGTAGCTATCAATAACAGCAACGTTAAGTTCAGTTAATTTGATACCCTAAAGGGTTTATTAGTAAAACAAAAAACGCCCTTCGGGGCGTTTTTTTATGATTCAAATTTATCTATATATTCTATAGCACGTTTAAGAATATTTTTATTTTCTTTCGCTAGTCCTATCATAGTATTACATTTATGGCAAAGAAGCATTCGAATTTTTCCCGTGGAATGATTATGATCAACACAAGGAGGATTCATAGGTAATATGCAGATAGCACAATTATTTTGTTGTTCGGCTAGCATTGTATTAAATTTTTCTAAAGTAAAAGATTCTTTAGGAAATCTTTTAAGTTTAGCTTTGAATCTTCTTTTTTCTATATCTTTATTATAATATTTTCTTTCATCTTCTTTAGCGCACTCTTTACATTTACGAGTAAGTTTATCAGGAGCACGATTATCTTTATAAAATTCAGATTTGTTTTTTTCTATTTTACATTTACTACAAGTTTTCATATAAATCCTTTTGTAATCCTTTTGTATTTATACATTGTTGGGTAAATATAAGATGACCACTACTCCGTTTTATAATCCTACTGTAATAAATCAAGTTTCAATCCCCAATCCTGTTGTACCAGGAAATGATAGTATTGATTGGAATTTTAATCCTACACTTATTTCTTCTAATGCATTTGCAACAACTAAAAAACCATTGCATACTATCAGTGGTTTATGGATGGAAAGATTTTTAAGTAACACAAGCCAATTATGGTGCACTGGATATAATATTCCTACCATAAGTGGTACAATAGTAGGTATTGAATTTCAACTGAATATTTTACGTTCAGCAAGAATAGAAGATTTAATAATACAATTAACATTAAATGGTGAATTAATTGGAGATAATCTTGCCAGTACAGTAAATCCTGTACAAAGCGATATGTATACAGGTGAACTTTTAGAACCAATTAATCCAGTTGGGGATTATAACATATACGGCAGTCCAACAGACTTATGGGGTACAACAGGACTTACAGCATCAAATATATCCAATTCTACATTTGGTATCGTTATTAGTTTTCGTAGCAATGTAATATATCCACACACAGATATTGCGTATGTTGACCAAGTAGGCTTAAGAATCACCTACGCATAAATACATAGTACGATTCACATAGGGTGAATTTTATGCGGAAATCCAACCGCGTACGGCCTAGAACGCCGTTGTTTCTAATAGGAGAAAACAAAATGGGACGTCCTTTAAATAAAAAATATATAGGTAACCGTAATATTGGAGAAGCAAGACCAAGCGATGATGGTATCGGTGGTTCTAAGCTAGCTAGCATTACAGTTACAGCCGCAGGCACATATAATGCGTCACATGCAACAGCATTGACTACTACATTTCCAGCACCATTAATTGCTAACGGAGTTACAGCATTAGGTGCTCCAACATTTACTGTTAAAACATTAACAGTTGGTGCTACAGGTACTAAAGCATATCAAACTAGTCAAGTAATCACATTTGGTACAAATAGTGGTACTGTAACTGCTACTGTTGCTACTATTGCTGGCTCAGCTGGCAATACTATTGCTAGCGTTAATGGTTCAAACCAAGTTGTATTTGGTTCAAGCGCCGCTTACATTCCAGGTATGGATTTTTTAACTGGAGCAATTACAGGTACTTCAGGATTAGTAGCATCAACACGTTACTGGATTGTAGCAGGTTCAGGAACAACATATACTGTTGCTAATTCATATGCCAATGCTATTGCTGGAACAGCATTAACAATTTCAGCAGGTACTGTTACAGGTACAACTGCTGTACTAGTTGGTACAACAGCTGGTCCAGTAGCAACTGTTACTGTAACCGCAGGCGGTACTTACGCTCAAAGCGCAATTACAGCGTTAGTAGCAAGCCCAAGCGCAACTACAACAACTACAACTCCAGGCGGTGCAGGATTAACAGTTACTCCAGCAACATTTGGAGTAGCAGGTGCTTCGATTACCGACTACGGTGATGGTTATGCTACTGGAAATTCAGCACAAACTCTTGCTGTTACATTTACAGGAAGTAATGACGGTGCTGCCGCAACAGCTAATATTGTAGCTGCCACAGATGATACAACACAAGCAGTTGGTACATCAAATAACCGTGAAAACGCAATTCTTGCTTGGGCTTATACAGGCGGTAGTTTGGTTGAAGTTGATTTACAAAAACAAATTTCAACAAAGCGTTACAAGTTTAATAAAGGTGGTGAAGTAAATCGTTTAGGTACTGAAATTGGACGTATTCGTTATGATGCACCTGCTGACGGTACAGCTGGATTTACAACTGCTGAAGGCAAAGAGTTAAACATTGTTGCTGTTGATGCTTCAGGTGGTACATACTTAGTTCGTAAAATGTACAACCGTACATGTACAGTTAATCCAGTAGCCATTCCAAGCGCAGGATCAAATCCAGCTGCCACGTTTGGTGTAACTGCTAACCAAGCAGGTACAGTCTATACTGCGGGTAAGCAATATAAATGGACTTTCGGTACACCAACTGCTGATACAGTTCAAATTCTAAACGCTTAATAAAAAGACGGGGACTTCGGTCCCCGCAAGGATTATAAATGTCAAAGATTACAAAAGTTAACGGTGATTATAGACTGCAAGTACAAACTGGCGGAAATATTATACTGGATACAGGCAATGCCGGTACAACAGGTAATATCATAGTCTATGGTAATCTTAATGTTAAAGGTGCCACAACATATGTTGAAACAAATAATGTTGATGTTAACCTTAATCTTTTATATTTAAATGTTGGAGATAATGGATCTGGTACAGGTATTAGTTCTTCTTTAAATTACCAAGCAGGTATTGTAATTGATAGAGGAACAAATAATGGAACACCTAGCGGAACTAAACTTACAACTGCACAATTTTTATATAATGATAATATCAGTCATTATGATTCTGTTACTAGTGCAGATAAAGTTGGAACCTTTATTCTTCAAACAGGTGACGGTTATCTTTCAGGATTACAACTTAGAACAATCTCTGTAAAAGATAGTGATACAAATGATTTAATTTTTGATACACGCAATACCAGTGTTCGTTTACGAATTGAAACTACAAACGGAACTCCGTATTATCAACGTATTGCCAATTCTGATACACATGTAATACCCAATATTGAATATTTACAAAAATATGTAGCAAGCAGTTATACAGGAACTAGTCCATTTACTCAAGGACAGGCACTTGTATCATCTATGCAATATCCTGTTTCTGGATTGTTAAGTGCGGCAAATAGTTCTGTCCAAACAGGTTCAACAACAATATCATTTTATGTAGCTCAAACACTAGAAGCAACAGTAAACACATCAGGATTAACAGTTGGTAATGTTAATACATATCAAAATACAATTACAAATAATACAAATAATCTTGTATTAGCATCAACACAAGGTGTAGAAGTTTCTGGAGTTCTTAACTTAGACGATCAATCTGGAACAGTAACATACACATCAGGAAAAACAAAAATATACTCAAGCAGTACAACTGGTCCAGGAAAGACTGGTATATATTTTGCAAATACAAATGGATCGCAAACTCCAGACGAGTTGATAAGTAGAAGAAGAGCAGTATTATTAAGCATCTTATTATAAGGAATAAAAATGGCAATTTCGGCACAATTAGTTACAACTTCAGCAACAGCAGTTACTCTGCCATCAGTAACTAGTCCCAGTATTGGTAATGCTATAACTTCTATGATGATTTGCAATTATAGTGCATACAATGACACTATTTCAGTTTATGCAGTTCCAAATGGTGGATCAGTTGGTAATACAACTATGATTATAAATGCATTACCTATACCAGCAGGTGAAACTGTAAGTTTAGATCAAGAAAAATTAGTATTAGGAACAGGTGATAGCATTTATGTTGTTGCCGGAACTTATCCAACTTCAATGACAATAGTTATAAGCACACTACCAGTATAATGAGATACTTAAAAAGACAAACACTTAATCGAAGAGTAGCTAACGATCCAAGTTTATATGTTGATATAAACGGACAAGTAGTTATGGGTAATACCAGCAACTTGTTATTACCAACAGGTAGTACTACTCAAAGACCTTCAGGCACAACTCCTGGTAGAATTCGTTATAACAATGTATTAGGAAATGTAGAAGTATTTCAAGGATCGTCATGGAGAGCTCTACGTTATGCAGAATCTACTACTATTGTACAGCAAAATTTAGGTGCAGGTGATAATTCTACTACAATTTTTGGACCATTGAATACTGCTTATAATCCTACTAATGTATCGTATGGAACTACATTAGGCGGACAAAATATTATTGTTTTACTTGAAAATGTTTTCCAAGTTAGCGGTATTAATTATAGTGTTGTACAAAATCCCACAATTGGTGCAGAAACGTATAACGCATTTTTATGCACATCAGCAGGAAGTGGATCTCCTACATTATATTTTAACACTAGTCTAAATGTAACAGGAGCATCTTGGGCAAGCAATGTTGCTACACTAACTGTATCAAATACTAGTACTTCTGGTTTTGGTTATGCAGCCGCAACAGGATCTACTATCACAGTCACTGGCGTATTATCTTCAAATGTAGTAGGAGGAATAAGTCCATATAACGGAACATTTACTGTTACTGGCGGAACTTCAACTACTATAACATATGCGTTAACAACAAACCCAGGAACTTATTATAATAGTGGAACTGTCACTACTACTGGTAGTTACCCAGCAGTATTTCCAAGTATAAATTTAAACGGGGCAACTGTAACTGGTACAAATATTCCCAGTCCAGTAACATTAGGTTCAGTCGTTATTGTTAACACTACATATCAATTTAGCTGTGCAAGTACTACATTAGCTGTTAATCAAATGGTAACTATTAGTGGAACTTACGGTGGGACTGGTAGTATCTCAGGGTATGCTAATCCAACGTCGTATTATATAATTAGTACAAATGGAACTACTGGATTTAGTTTATCAAAAACTCCCGGAGGTCCGGCAATTACAGTTACAGCCGGTACACCTACCGGATTAACTTATACATTACCGGTTAGTGTTTTAAGTTATACAACAGATCCAAATACAAATGCATTAACTAGCATAAGTTTAAGTAAAAATCCAAGTTCTACTATATCAATTTTAACTGATATTACTATTGCAGGAGCGTCCGAAACTGTAAGCGGATATTATTTACAATTTACCAGCCCTGTTCCGTATGGCAAGGTAGTAATTGCACTTCTAGGTTTTGATCAATAACTGACTAGGAATTTACCATGGGGCGAGAATTAGGTAGAATTAGCGGCCCGTTACTAGCAGATAATCTCAAACGTAACGGTACTAACCTAGCGTTTAATACAAAAGTTTTATTCTTAGATGTAGTAAACAAAGTAGTTAGTTTCAACTTTGCTGGGTCTATTCCTACCTATCAAGTTTATACTCCTAATGCAATAGATACAATCGATCTATTAGTAGATACATTAACATCTGTTGGAGATTTTACTTTATCAACAGATTTAATTAGTCACGCAACTAATTCTATTACACTAAGTCCTAATCAAAGTTCTAATCCAACAATTATTGTTCCTGGTTTAACAACTAATAATTTACAAATCACTAGTAATGTTATTTCAAATACAGTATTAAATGATACGATTAATGTTTCTCCTACAGGAAGTATAATACTTAATAGTAATGTATTAGTAAGCGGAAACCTACATGCCACAGGCAATATTACATTCGATGGCAATGTTACATTAGGAAGTAACAGTAACGATACTGTTAAGTTTACCGCAGAAATTAATAGCAATATTATACCTGCAGAAGGATATAATTTAGGAAGTTTAAATAAATCATGGAATTCTATCTATGCCAATAGTTCAACAGTTTCTTCCATAGCACAACAAACTCTTTTAACAACAACTTTAAATTCTGGTAATATAACAATAACAACTAATCAGATTAATGCGTTAACTAATACTGATTTAAATTTAATACCTAATGGCACTGGTAATATAAAATTTAATGGGTATTCATATATAACAGAAACCACTATTAATAATCCAACTCCAACTAATCCTTTTATTTTAAATAATACTCAAAAAGGTTATACAAAATTTACAGGACCTGGATTAGTGGTTCCGTATGGCACAAGTAACAATTATCCTTCGAATCCCGAAACGGGAACGATGCGTTTTAATACAACAAATACAACCTTAGAAATTTATAATGCTAATACTTCTACATGGTTACCAATTGTTGGGACTGGATCATTAGTTACCGAATCAGAGATTCAGCAAATTACCTTTTTAAATGAGCTTATCCTAGGGTTCTAAAAAAATTCCGATAAATACTTTTACTGTAAGATCTGACCAAGATTTTACGATATTAAACTGTGGTAAACCGACAAAGAGCCGAAAGGATGCGGAAGTAATTCCAAACTAGGTTAACCGTGAAACACGGGGTATACGGGAGCGTAAATGGCTGTTGGTCGAATTTCGGGTCCGCTCTTAAAGGACAACCTCCTTCGCAATGGGGTTAACTTAGCCTTTGAGACGAACTTATTGTACTTAGATGTTGTTAACAGCCGAGTGGGCATTAATACAACCGCGCCTACTAACGATCTATCAGTAAATGGAACAACCCGTACTACCAATTTAACCGCAAGTAATTCAGCAACACTAGCTGATATTTCTATCAGCGGTAGTACAATATCTACTACAAACTCTGTATTGACTCTTAGCCCAAATGGCATAAATCCTGTAGTATACCAAGGTACTATTAATGTTGGAAATATAGGTATAAGCGGTAACACAATAGTTACTTTAACAAATAATACAGATATTAATATTTCTCCAAGTGGAACTGGAAATATTAATTTAAATTCTGACACTCTAATTAATGGAAATCTACATGTAACTGGCAATATTACTGCCGATGCCGGATCTGATGGTAATATCAAATTAGGTAATCAAGCTACAGATACTGTTACATTTGATGCCGAAGTAAATAGCGATATCATACCGTCTGCTCCTAACACTTACAATTTAGGATCTTCAACCTTACAATGGAATAATGTATACGCTGTAAACGCAAACTATACAAATATTACAGCAACTACAGTTACTACTACAGATTTTCAAACTGCTGGGTTGGATATTAGTGGTAATTCTATAACTGCACGTAATACAAATTCAGATATAAATCTTATAACAAGTGGTACCGGTGGAATCAGTATTAATCAGCTTAAATTTTCTGCAAATACTTTAACTAATACTGTACCAAATGGTGTCACTAATTTTAACAATACTTCTGCTTCATCAAATTTTACAGCAAGTATCGCTCCAGGTGCAAGTATTCAATTTACAGCGAGCATAACAGGTAATATATTGTCTGTTAGTTCAACACCATCATGGGTTGACGGGGGTAATCCAGCAACACCTACTATCACAATAGGATGGGTTTTAAGTGGATCTGGTATAGTTGACGGGACGTTTATTAAAGGAAATTTATCAGGAACAGGTACATCATCTAGCAGTACTTGGACTGTGAGTTATGCACAAACGGTAAATACTACTACAATTAATTGTACACCAATTATAATGACCGTAACAGGTTCGCCAACAGGAACAATTGAAAATAATATGATTATTAGCGGAAATGGAGTTATACCTGGTACTAATATCACAGCTTTTGCTAGTGGAACTGGTAGCGCAGGTACGTATTACGTTACTCCAAGCCAATCAATATTATTAGAAATTCTAACAGGTATAATATCTAGTTATGTTAAGGTTAGCGGTACTTATGGTGTTGTAATTCCTTCTGGCGGAACTAGTAGTCGTCCAATTAACGGTTATTACGAATTAGGAATGATGCGATACAATACCGATTATAATTACGTAGAAATTTTTAACGGAACAGTATGGATTACTGTTGCCGGCACTAGTAGCGGTGTAACACAACAAACAGCAAATGATATTGCACTCGGTGTAGTTTTATCATTAGGATAACAAAATGGCAACAGTATTCAAAAATTTATTAAGTCCAGGATTAGGTACAACACCTACAACGGTGTTGACAACAAATGCAACTGCTTCGACTACAGTTATTGGTTTAAGTATGACTAATACAACAGCAGGTATTATTCAAGTTAGTATTCGAATTCAAGATACAATTGCTGGAACTCAGGCGTACTATATTAATAATTTCACAATACCTACAAATACAAGTGCAAGAATTGTAACAGGTGGCGAAAAACTTATTATGGGACCTAGTACAAACGTGATTATAACTAGCAATACTGCAAGTTCAGTGGATCTAGTAATGAGCTGGGTTGAAATTAGTTAAGGAATAAAATTATGACATACTATGCAGGTAACGAATTAAATCAAAGCAGTTTATTAGGAGATGGTAATCCTAGATTTTTTTATGCATTACAAAGATTAGATGATGGTACTTTATATTTTTATAAAATCGATCAACTAACCAGTACTGCTACTTTAGTATTGAATAACCCAGGTCCAAACGGAGCAAATTTTGAAAATTTTGAATACGGGGTAGATTTTTTTGATGGTCGTTTAGCTACCGATCATAGTCGTCCTTATCCTAATTTAGTATTTGATCAATATCGTTGGGATGATAAAAACTGTTATTACTACTTAGATAATACCGGAGAACTAGTAGTGAGAATTAATCAATCTTACTCATACACGCAAGCTCAAACTGTTTCATTAGGTTAATAGGAAAGATATAAAATGGCACAAGAATTTAAAATTGGTAGATTACGCTTTACATGGTCAGGTCCGTGGACCCCCGGCACATCATATTCTCGAGACGCAGTAGTTAGTTATGGCGGCAAAACATATGTATGTTTAACACCTAATACATCTTCATCGGCATTTTATACTGATTTATATCATATTAACAATTTAGGACAGCCTGCACCGTATTGGAACTTAATTGTAGATGGAAAATCTTTTCAAGGCACATGGTCTACTGCTACTTCTTATAACGTTGGTAACATTGTTATTGTTGGTGGACTAGTTTATCTATGTACAAACGGTCATACCAGCGGTGTATTTGCTACAGATCTCAGTAACGGAGATTGGACAATATATACAGAATCTGCAGACTGGAGAAAAACTTGGCAAGTTAATACTGTTTATCAAACTAATGATATAGTAAGGTACGGCGGAATTATCTACGAATGTATTTCAAATCATACCAGTGCTTCAACAATTACATTAGGTCTGGAAGCAAATCAGTCTAGTTGGCAAGTATACTACAACGGTATTGTTTATACTGGTACATGGACTACTAATACAAGATATTGTTTAAATGATCTTGTTAAAGTAGACGGTGGAATATATATTTGTACAACTTATCACACAAGTACTACAACTTTCGATAATACAAAATTTGGCGTATATCTTCCTGATGAAATATTTTCTTTAGTATGGAATAGTTCGACAGCTTATCAAGTTGGCGATATAGTAACTTACGGCGGTTATGAATATGTAAATAACACCGCAAATAATACCAATAATATTCCAGCAACAGATTCAACCGACTGGACTATTATTGTTAAAGGTTATGAAATTCAAACAGACTGGAGTAGTGTATTTGCCTATCGAGTAGGCGATGTAGTAAGAGCAAACAGTTACTTGTTAGTCGCTACTGCGGGTAGTACAGGACAACATCCTCTAGCAAATTCAATAGCAACAACTTATTCATCATCTGGAAGTTCTGGAACTACACTAGTTGTAAGTACAACTACCGGTGTAGCAGTTGGATCAATGGTTACAGGTGCTGGATTCTATTCAGGACAAACTGTTACTCAAGTAGTAAACGGTACTACTGTAATATTAAACTTTGCACCAGATATAACTTTAACAAATAACCAAGCAATTACATTTACTGGAGTAAATTCTACTTATTGGAATATACTTGTTTCATCTGTTGGATATTTAGGACGTTGGGCAAGTTCTAAAACATACGTTCCTGGAGATGTTGTTTATTTTGGAAATACAACATATCAATGCGTAACATATCATACATCTTCATCAGGAAATAGACCAGATACAGATACAAATAATGCATATTGGGTTGCTTATGTTTATCATTTTAGAAAAAATGCAATGACAACACAAGGTGATTTGTTTACTGTAGGTACAGTAACAAACACACAGTATACGAATATTCCATTAGGAAATCTAGGTCTTGCATTAAGAACAACAGGTTCATTGCCAACTTGGTCAAAAATTAATCAAAGTCCAAACGTTTTTTATGTGTCAACAACTACAGGTATTGATAGAGCTGACTACGGAGTGTCATGGGATCAGCCCTGGAAAACAATTCAATATGCAACTACATTAGTTGGAGCAGGTACTGTTAGTGTTAATGCAGCCGCATTATTAACTGCTAACAAAACTTGGATGTTATCAGAAATGATTAATTGGACATTATATCAGATCAATAACAGTACATATCCATATAGTGGTTATAGTTTAAATTCTACTAAAGCAGCCAGAGATGCTGGATACATTATTGATGCACTAGCATACGATATTGCCAGAGGCGGTAATAGTCAAACTGTAGCGACTGCATTAGCATATTTTGCCTATGGCAGTAATAATACATTTTTTAATACAGCAGTAGCCGCAGATATGCCATATTATTTGCCAATGCTAACAGAATTAGGTTCTTTAATACAGAATGTATTAACAAAAACATCACCAGGTATAAGTTATCAAACATTAAACAATGTAACTGCTTCGAATTACATATACCAAGTTACATCATTATCATCTGCTGAAACAGGTTCTGCTACCACAGTTAGTAACTTACTTGCATACATAACAACAGCATTAACGAACGCTAGTACGTTAGGTTTACCATCTGCAAATCAAGGTGTAAGTTCTACAATTTTTGTTAAAACTGGAACATATAATGAAATATTACCTATAGTAGTTCCTGCAAACGTTGCGATTGTTGGAGATGAATTGCGAGGAGTAGTCGTACAGCCATTAGTAAGTATTAACTTAACCGCTACTAGTGTTAATTTAAATACAAATTCATTTGTTGTTAATACAACTAGTAATTTAACAGATCAAATGCCAGTTCAATTTGTTGCGCCTAATATTGCAGTAATAACAGGTAATGGTACATATTCAGGTCAGTTTGGCGGAATAACATTGGGACAGACTTATTACGTAGTGGGTAGTAGCATAACTTCAAATAATTTTAGTATTACATCGACTCCTACTGTTAATTTCCAAGGAACAGTAACATCTGGAAGTGCAATTATTTCTGATATTACAAATATTATTGGATTAACAGTCGGGGCAACTGTTACAGGTTTTGGAATACCCGCTAATGTAACCATTCTTACCGTTACTACTGCACCTAGTAATAGTTCACTTTCAAGTATTACCTTGTCAGCAGTAGCTACAGCATCATCAGTTGCTGTAAGTTTAACAGCATTAGGCATACCTGTAACATTAACATCGGGATCTGGTAATATGACCGTTTACGGCGGAGATTGTTTAAAAGACATGTTCCGTATGCGTAATGGTACTGGATTGAGAAATATGAGTCTTGTTGGCTTACAGGGAACATTGTTAGCACCAGATGCATACAGCATTCAGCACCCAAGTGGTGGATCTTATGTAGCGTTTGATCCAGGGTCTGGCCCAAATGATTCTTCAGTATGGATTATTCGTCGTAGTCCTTATGCACAAAACGTTACTAATTTTGGTAATGGCGCAGTTGGAATGAAAATTGACGGCACATTACATAACGGTGGTACTAAATCCATGGTATGTAATGATTTTACACAAATTATTAATGATGGTGTTGGTATATACTGTACAGGGCCAGGTGCTTTAACAGAATGTATTAGTGTATTCTGCTATTATGGATATACAGGATATATGGCTGAAGCAGGCGGTAGAATACGTGCAGCCAACGGTAATAGTTCATATGGTGTGTACGGTGTAATTTCATCAGGATATGATTTAACAGAAACACCTGCAACTGGCACAGTATATAATAGAAGCGCTCAAGTTCAAGCAACCGTACAAAGTAGTTTAGGAAGTTCAGCACAAATTATTAAATTAAATTATGCTAACGCTGGTTCTAACTATAATACAACTACAACTAACTTATTGTTATCAAGTAACAACTTTGTTGGAACTGGCTGGGCAAATGATGGCAATTTGCAATTTGAAAAAATTCAAATTGCACCTACTGGTATAACAGAAGCTTATATTGTTGATAATACTGGTGCATCTGGTACAGCATATGTTTATCAAAATATATCTGTAAATCCTAATGGAGCAACATATACTAATTTAACTACAGCAACTTTGTCTGGAGTAGGTAGTGGTGTTACATTCAATATTACTGTTACTGCTACTGTATATCTTGCATCTGTAAATGCAAATGGAGCAAGTTATGCGGTAGGTGATACAGTAAAAATATTAGGAACAGCATTAGGCGGAGCAAGTCCGGCAAATGATTGTATCCTTACAATTTCAAGTATTGGACTAAGTGGTATTGCGTTAACTGCTATTCCAGCGGGAACAGTTCCAGCAGGTAGTGCACAAGCATATACTTTTAGTTTATATGTATATCAAGGAACTGGATCACAGATAGATTTACAAGCAATATGGTCAGGATCTAGTTCTGTTACTAGTTCTATAAACTACAATTTTAATACCGGTGTAGTAACATCTAGTTCAGCAAATAGCGGAATGACTCCAGTAAATTATGGAGCACTACAACAGTTATCTGCAGGTTGGTATAGAATATGGTTCTCTGCTTACGATACAACAGGTTTGAATAGTTCTTTACAATTTAGAATTTATCCAAAAGGTATAACCGGAGCAACTGGTTTGTACAACTATATCTATGGAGCTCAAGTTGAAGTTTCTAACAGTACCTTCTCACCGGCTAACAGCCCAAGTTTTTATTTAGAAACAAATAGTTCAAGTAAATTTACTGCGTATGCTAATTTAAATATTACAGGTTCTGGTTCTGGATTACAAACAATTGCAGATGAAATAAGATCTTATTCCATATTCCAAGGAGTATTAACAGCAAATGGTTCTGGATATTTAACAGCTGGTAATACTGCACAGATTGGAGATACAGTTTCTATTCAGCTTGCCCAATCTGATACAAATACTCAAAGTAATTATTCAGGTATGAGAATTTTTATTAATTCTGGTACAGGTGCAGGTCAATATGGTTATATTTCTGCTTATAATAGTAGTACTAAAACAGCACAGGTTTTAAGAGAAAATTTTGTACCAATACCTGTAACAAGTTCTGCTAGCTTAACTGGACTATACTCAACAAGTGCAACATTAAATGGCACTAATTTATATGTAGGTCAGCTTGTACAATTTATACCAACATATTATGCAACTAGTATTAGTTCATCATCTTTAGCACAAACAACAGTTACTGCAACAGTAGGCGGTACTACTAATACTATGACAGTTGCCAGTACACTTGGATTACGTTTAAATGCGGCTGTTACCTTTAGCGGAACAACTTTTGGTACAGTTCAATCAGGATTTACTTATTTTATATCTGCAATTCTTGATGCCGTTACTATACAAATTACCAATGTACAATACGGTAATGTATGGCCGCAAGTAACAGTTAGTGGATCGATGACTATGAATTTCACATCAAACACTAGTTATCTATTCGGTACATCCACTGTTAATATGATTATTAATTATCCGATTGTGTTTACTGGAACACCACTTGGAGGATTAACAATTGGTAGTACATACTATATTCAAGATATTATAGATGGTAATAATTTTACAATTGCAAATAGTTTAGTATCAGTGACTGTATCTGCAGGTAATAATTCTACTAACGCATTAACATGTAATAGCACAAGTGCGTTAGTTTTATTAAATCCAATATCATTTGTTGGTTCATCTTCACTTGGATTAACTGATAATACAAAATATTATATTAATAGCGTTATTGATAGTTTTAATTTTACAATAGCTAGTAGTATTATATCTGTTAATTGTTCAGGCACAACAGCAACTGTCAACTATATTGTATGTTCAAGTACAGCAGGATTTGTAGTAGGACAACCTATTATATTTGTAGGAACAGTAGCGGGTGGTATTGTATCTGAAACTATATATTATATTCAAAGTATAAATGCCGGCGGAACATTATTCAGTGTTAGTCAAACAGTTGGCGGTGGAGCAGTTACGTTAACAACTACACTTGGTAATTTTACTGCAAAAACTACAAGTGGAGCAACTGGTGTATCAACAATAACAGGTGTTACAGGATGCACAGCAACAAGTACAAATAAAAAGACAACATTAACATTGAGTCAAGGCACAATGATTGGATCGTATAATACTCAACTATTCGGTGGGGTGAGTTTTGGAACTAATTATTACGTTGTAACAGTTAATCAAGGATCTCCAGGTTCATTCCAAGTATCCACGACATCGAATGGTTCTCCAATAACATTAACTGATAATTTTGGATCAATGAACTTAGCCGCGGTAGGATGGGATCATGTAAATCCATGTACTCCTGTTGTAAGTACACTAGATTTAACCAGTGCATATTTTATTGAACCAAGACCAACATTTTCTACGCCTCCATTCGTACAAACAGTAGCTACAAGCACAACTAATGTTACATTGGGTACAGGTAATTGGATTAGTATGGCGTATGGCGCAAATCGATTTATAGCATTACCAAGTACAGGTACCGTAGGAGCATATAGTCTCGACGGATCGACCTGGAATACTATTATTTTACCTACTAGCGTATCCTGGACTAGTATTGCATATGGTAATGGATATTGGATAGCAATAAATTCTTCAAACGGCAAAGCATACTATTCAAACAGTAATGGAATAGGTTGGAGAAGTTCGAATTTACCATCTAACACTACTTGGAGTAGCATTACATATGGTAATGGTGTGTTTGTAGCAATTGCATCAAGCGGTACAACTGCGGCATATTCTACCAATTTTGGTTCTTCATGGACAAGTGCAAGTTTACCTGCATCGCAAACATGGAATCAAGTAGTATACGGATCAGGTATATTTGTTGCAATTTCAAACGATGCGGCAGCAAAAGCGGCATATAGTACAAATGGATCTACATGGACTCAATCAACTATCCCAGCAGGAACTTTTGCTAGTGTAGCATGGGGTAATGGCAGATTCTTAGCAGTACCTTCTAGCTCGAATACTGCACCAATTTATTCTTTTAACGGATCTACATGGTATTCTGCTCCAGTAAAATTTGCGGCAAATCAAATTGTCTACGGACAAGGTACATTTATAGCATTTGCAACTACCGGTACAACTGCATATCAGACCAATGGCGGAATTGATTGGACACAG
>Ga0007816_1000272_pt1 | contig 15173 bp, 16 predicted proteins | sample CryBogCBE27Jul09_FD_71213 | JGI IMG/M metagenome (GOLD analysis project Ga0007816, IMG submission 71213) | Freshwater microbial communities from Crystal Bog, Wisconsin, USA - CBE27Jul09 | ecosystem: Environmental > Aquatic > Freshwater > Lake | place: Crystal Bog, Wisconsin, USA | collected...
TAGAGATAATCTATTACAGTTTGGTATCGCAACATATAGATATCCCGAAGCATCTGTATGGAAATATCACAACGGCTCTAGACTAATGGATGAACCCGATTTTGAATTACACAATGGGATACATTCTCCTAGTCAGTTTCCTAAAAGTTTTCACAAAGGACTATTTGATATAGTGTGTGAAAGCAGATTTAGTCAAGGCGAATTTTTTATTACTGAAAAGACCTTGAAAAGTATTATGTTGTTTAAACCTTTCATACCATTAAGTTGTCAAGGTTATCAAAAATATCTAGAAGATGAGTTTGGACTATTACCATATACAGAAATGTTTGATTATACATATGATCAATATGATTCGGTCCCAGGCAGAGTAGATGGAATTATAGATAATGTTAAACGACTTAACTCTCTTAGTATAACCGAGAGGGTGTCCTTATACAATAGTTTAATACCTAAACTGGTCTATAATAAAAATAGAATTATTGAAACATTTTTTAACAAGAATAAAATATTTCCAGAATCATTAAAGTTTTTAATTGATGGAACTAAATTTAAATTGCATGGATGTCCCTGGATACCCGCAATAACCTACGGAAAAGAAATGGGTTGGATACATGAATAAACATATTATAGGAATAGGGTGTAGTTGGACACAAGGCGAAGGTGCCTATCCAGAACACATCTGGAAAGAATGTAATGGTAGGGCACAGATACGACATAAACCTGACGAGAGTCGAAGAGCCTACGAGCATGAATACAGTTGGGTAAATGTTCTGTGTAAAGAACATTTTACAGATCATACTCCTATTAATTTAGGTGTTAGAGGTATTGGCAATCGTGCGGCAGTTAAACAGTTATATTTTTGTGACACAGTGGACTGGGATAATAGTACAGGATATATCGTACTAATGCTCAGTGGATTTGAAAGACAAGACTTTTTTCAGCAGACTCCTGTGGGAGAAAATCATGGTAATCATTACGATGGTTATTCATCAATGGGATATAGACATTACAAGTGGCGTACCATGTGGCCTTTCCCTGATCACGGCGGTGCTGAAGAACCACTGTGGCGGATATATGGTACCATGTTGTGGAGCGAGCATTTTGTAGCATCCGAAGCCATGATGGCCTTAATGGAACTACAGACATTTTGCAAGGCACATAATTATAAAATGATTGTGGCTAATGCTTTTAATCAGCACTTTCCTTTAGGTAGTATGAATTATCTAAAACAATATACTACAGAGAAACTACACAGTAAGTTTGATTGGTCTAGTTATCTACATACTCAAACTGATTATGTTGCAATGGTACAAAAACTTGTACAACTTGATGGGATTATTGATCCAGAGCATTGGGGATCATTCTATGGTGAATATGAAAAGTTAGATTGGCCTGCAACCTATATGACTAACGATGTGCATCCTACGATTGAAGGATATAGAGTTATTGCCGCAGAGTTGGCCAAGTTTATGAAAACTCGTTAATGGCAACTACATTTTTTATCAATCATGGACTAAGCAATTCATTACCTTCAGTTAACGAATTGCTTGGTATTCTTATGAATATTATTCAACAGGTTGATAAAAAATTTGCATACCAAAGAAACTTTGTTGTTAATACAACATGGATTGATCATTATGCTGATCAATTAAAATCAGAGTATCAACAATTTGGTCATATAGATAATTTATTTTTAGTAGCACCTCTAGATGAAATGATTACAGATGTTCCGTTACCAGACTATCCCTGTAATGTAATTAAAATAGGGTCTATTATTGATGATACTCAATCACATAATAATATCAATTTTTCTTCTATCATCATAGATAAGATTTTTAAAAAATATGCAGATGATGAATTGATATTATCAAATGATCCTATACCTTATCTCTGTTATAATAACAAACCTCATAGACATAGACAACGATTAGTATATGAATTAACAAACCGAAATATATTAGATCGCGGAGTAGTTAGTCTTGGCCCAGCAGAAACATATCTTTATGAAGGATTAACTGAATTATCCGCCGGCGATGATAATGTAGTATTTCATGGTGATTATCCTTGGCGTAAAGAAGATGCTTATTCGCTCGGCGATATGAACATATGGCGTAGCTGTTTTCTTAATGTTGTAAACGAAACAGGTGAAGCCAGCAAGTATCATATAACAGAAAAAACATTTAAACCTATATTGGGGTTACGCCCATTTATTATTAATGCTCATCCTTATGTAACTGAATATTTGAAATCAAAAGGGTTTTATACTTTTGATGACTACTGGAATCAATGGGCATCATTTGATGGAATTAATCCTTATGATATTGTTCGTAGATGTAATACTATTGCAGATGTAGTTGAAGGAATATGTAGATTAAGTTCTACAGAGATAACAAATATGTATCAGGATATGTTGCCTAAATTATTACATAATAAAAATAGATTTAGAATACATGCTCAAGAGCAACAACAATTACTAAACACAATATGTACCTAAAGAAAGTCAACACCTTGGTTATCAATCAATGGGATACCCACGATTTTTTTAGTACGGAAGACATTATCAATGAAGTGCGTTTTAACTCTGTTAACAGAATAATATGGTTCGCTCCTACCGAATACGAAACATATTTTGATATTAAACTAGTCGACTATGTTAATCAACACAAAATCAAAATGGAGTTGGTCTATGGATCTGCTGATACAGGTAACGGATATCATGATAGGTTTAGAAATTTATTTGATTCTGTAGATATTCATTTTTGGCCTACATTCTTATTTCATTATACCTACTATGATCTTGTAGAAACCAACCAGCTAGATCCCAATAGAGAATATAAAAATTTTAAGTATCCCTTCATTACTATGATTCGTAGAGCTAATCCGCATAGAAGTAAATTAATGGATGTACTAGCTAGAGAACAGATGTTAGATAAAGGTTGTTATTCTTGGGCCAACATCAATGCACAACCTGCAGACTTTCAGTATTTTGATTATAACAAAGTTGTACTGTTGCATAAAGGCGGAGACTGGCTATACACAAATTCTTATGTAGATACAACAGATGAATTTTATAATTCTCTAATACACATTGTTCCAGAAACAACTACCGATGTATTCTTTATAACTGAAAATACTTTATCTCCTTTGTTCATGAAGAAGATACATGTTACATTAGGCGTAACTGGTTTTACCAAACAGTTAGAACAGTTAGGCATCAAACGATTTAAAGGAATAGATTACTCCTTTGACACTATTAATTCAATGCCTGACAGGGTAGAAGCATTGGTGTCTAGTATTAAGCCTTTGATGGAATATCCATTAGATGATTTTTACCAGTTGAATAAAGATATAGTAGCAGAGAATTTTTCCACAGCAATGGACATAATAAATAGTGATAAGCATGCTCCAGATATAGTAAAAGAAGTAAAAGCAATAGTCGGTAACAGGTTTCAAGATAGATGCAATTTTAATAAGGCAAATACATGATGGAACAATTTAACAGCAATCACTATTTGATTGTTGATGATTTTTTAGAACAAGAAGATGTAGATGCCCTTAGTAGGGAAGCAGACGGTATTCCTAGCGACCAATGGGATTATTTCAAAAGAAACAATACACAGTTTAAAGAGTGTTTGGATTTAGAAACATTACCCGAGTGTACACAACTATTAGAAAAACTACACAGTGCTAAATTTTTAAAATGGTTGAGCTCTGTAACAGGTATAGAAAACCTATTACCGGATCCATATCTCATAGGTGGTGGATATTTAAAATCTGATCGTGGCGATGTACTAGGATCGCATATAGATTTTAATTGGAACGACACAATTAAAATGTATAGACGTCTAACACTTACAATATATCTTACTCCTAATTGGCAACCAGAGTGGGGAGGTAATCTCTGCTTATTTGATGAACAGAATCAAAATAAAATTGCGGAAATAGAATACAAATACAACAGGGCAGTCCTGTGGAAGGATAGAGAGTTAAACTTTCACGGATACCCTGATCCATTAACTTGCCCTGAAACGGTTTCTAGGAAAGCATTTTTGTTATTTTATTATACCAATGAAACCTCTAGCCCACTTGAGTCCGATCCACCTCATAGGAGTTTATATTGGTATGATAGAGATAAAAATGCTCCCTACGACATTCGATAATAAAACTATTAATGATCCTTGGGATTATGTAGATCTGTTTGAAAAAACAATAGCAGACTATGCAGGATCACAATACGCTGTAGCAGTTGATTGCTGTAGCAATGCATTGTTTCTAGCATTGAAATATTATCATGCAGAAGGAACTACTGTTAAAGTCCCAAAAAGAACCTACGCCAGTGTGCCCATGCAGGTTATACATGCAGGTGCTAGGATACAATGGACTGACGAATTATGGGATGGGATATATACCTTAGATCCTTTTCCTATTGTGGATAGTGCAGTTCGTTTTACCAAAGACATGTATGTTAAAGATTCACTAATGTGTTTGAGCTTCCAACATAGGAAAAGATTAAACATAGGCAAGGGTGGAATGATTCTAACAGATGATCGATCATTTGTTAATTGGTGCCGACCTATGATATATGATGGTAGACATCGAGATGTATTATACAAAGATGATGAACTATCTTGTATAGGTTATCACATGTATATGACTCCTGAGCAGGCCTATAAGGGATTATTAATCTTCCAAACTTTGCCCGAAGTAAATACGGATACAGAACAGTCCAGCAATTATCGAGATCTTAGTTTAGAACACATTTTCAATCCCTATGTACAAAGTTAGTTTCGTTAACCCTAATTTCCAACAGGGCCCTAAAGAATTTAATGCCTACTATCTTCCCTATAGTGCAGGTGTTCTTTGGAGCTATGCCTATCAGTTTCCGGAAATAAACTTGCAGTTTGAACTAGGTGACTTTATTTGGCGTAGAGATAATATTGATCAAGCAGTTGAACAATTAAAGGATCACGAGATTGTTGGGTTTAGTACCTACATCTGGAACAAGAGCTATAACTATGTACTGGCCAAGAAGCTCAAAGAAGCTAATCCCAATTGTTTAATCTTGTTCGGCGGGCCTGAACCTCCTATTGAAAAAGAAGAGTTCTTTGAACTGTATCCGTTCATTGATATTGCTATCAAACAAGAAGGTGAATTAACATTTAAAGAGTTACTCGAGCATTATCCAGATCGCAGTTTTGATCAAGTTCCGGGTCTGTTGATAAATCGCAATGGTACTGTATTTGAAACAGCCAAACGAGAGCGTATAGACAACATAGATACTATACCTAGTCCATATCTAACAGGTGTGTTTGATAAACTAATTGCAGACAATCCCGATGTCGAATGGAACACCGTATTGGAAAGTAACAGAGGATGTCCTTATCAATGTACATTCTGCGACTGGGGTAGCCTAACCTATAACAAGGTTAAGAAATTTGATCTAACTCGTGTCTGTGATGAATTAGAATGGATGGCACAGAACGGTGTAGGATTTATCAGTATTGCAGATGCTAACTTTGGCATCTTTCCTGATCGTGATACTATTATTGCAGACAAGTTAATTGACATACAAAAGCGTTATGGACTACCTAATGCCTATACCATCAGCTGGGCAAAGAATCAAAAGAAGGAAGTGCTAGAGATTGTTAAGAAACTGGTAGAGAATGGTGCTCGGCAGGGCCTAACTGTAAGTGTACAGAGTCTAGATGATAATGTATTAGAAATTATCAAGCGTAAGAACTTGGGCATCAATCAAATTGAAGATATATTTGAACGCTGTGATAAAGAAAACATTCCTGTTATCACAGAACTAATACTAGGGCTTCCGGGAGAAACTCTGCGCAGTTGGAAAGAAAACTACTACAGATTGTTCCGTGCCAATAATCATACAGGCATTACTACCTACAACGCACAGATATTAGAAAATGCAGAACTTAACCTAAGTCAGCGTAGACTATACAAAATCGAGTCCGCTGTGGTTAGAGATTATCTATGTGGTGCTAACAATGAACACGACCTAGAAGAAGGTGTTGAGATTATCAAAAGCACTAGAGACTTACCATATGCCGATATGTTGGAAGCCATACTGTTTACATGGTATATGAATACCTTTCATATAAATGGACTTAGCAACGTCATCAGTAGGTTTGCCAATAAGCATGCAGGAGTAGACTATCGAGACTTCTATGAAGATCTTTACCAATATCTGTTAACTGATCCTTGGTTCAATCAACAAATGACTGAGACCAAAGCCTACTACGAAGAATGGTTTACCAAAGGCAGTATTACGCATCCTAAAATTGGTACAACTGATGTATACGGAATGAATCTAGGACAGCGAACAAGTATTGCTATTCATGCAGAAAACCAGTATAATAATGTTTTTAGTCTATTAGAAAATTACTATAGACAGAAGTTCCCCGAACATGAAAAGTACATTGATGATCTTTTTACTGTTCAAAAGAACTACTACATAAGGTATGATGAGATAGCCAACTATCCAAAAACTTTAACGATTAAAAATAACATACTAGGTTACATACAAAACGATGATGCGCTGGAATCAACTACAGAATATTTCTTTGAGTTCTACGAGGATAAGTCTATGAGCTTGACTAGATTCTGTGAAAGTCTTTGGTTTGGCCGCCGTCGCAATTTTGGAAAAGCCTATGTGTCATATAAGGCTGTATGAAAAGATTAGTTGTTACGGGCTGTAGTTTTACAAGATTTGTACCTGAGCTTACTTGGCCAGTGTTTCTAACTACGCACTTTGATGAAACCTATAACTATGCCGCCCCGGGTGCAGGTAATGAATATATCTTCCACAGTCTAATTCAAGCAGACACAGAACTAGGCTTAACATCCGATGATACTGTTATCATACAGTGGACTGGCTATTTTAGATTTGATCATTTTAAGGACGAGCACGATCACACTCGTTGGGTAGGTAAAGGAGATTGGTCGCATTGGGCCAACAATGCCCTGATACCTTATCTTAATGAAAAAGGCGCCATAAGAAAAACACTACAATATGTGTTAATGGCCAAACGATATCTTGAAGCAAAAGGTATTAGGTATAGATTTACATCTCTATATGATTTACGAGACATACCTCAGTACCCGGAGTATCGTCCTATCATACATGAAATGTATCAGGATTACTTTGTGTATCCTCGAGGTATGACAGACGAATATCATATGTTAAAAACTACAGGACAATGTTATCCACATTTTGGTGGACATCCTCCTGTGGGAGCTCATCTTATATTTGCACAAACATTTGCTCAAAGTCTAGGTATAGATGTTGGAACACATGCTGTCGATGATATAGACTTGTTGATTAAAAATGATCAACGATACCACGACCTATACTATAAAGTAGCCAGTCATCCGTTGTATCATAGTACTGTTAAAAATTTAACAAGACGAAAAAATGAACAGGTGTCCGCCGAAATATTAACCTACTTTCCGGATTCATTAGAGAATCTTAAGAAAATACTTAGAGACAGTTTTACAGATTAAATAGAACACAACGGAGATTAGATGGATTTTAATTTAAAAGCACTTGCTCGCGCACATGCCGAAGCCAAGGAGAAGCCTCCAGAAGATGTAGCCGATGCTAAACATCTTTCTATGATGCAGGCCATTGCTCCATACGCTAAAAAAACAGAGCAACGAAATGTTACTCCGGTTTATATTGACTATAAAACTAGAAAGACCAAACTGGTATTAGCGTTACTTCCGGAGTGGGCTCCTATGTTCCCTCCATTCAATCTAGCTAGGTTAAGTGGTGTTGCTAAAACAGCAGGATACGAAACACATATTCTAGATGTTAACATTCGAGCATTTAACAAGTATAGAACAGAGTGGCAACCAGAAAATCGTTTGCCTTTTAGATTATGGGATCCCAGTGCCAGCTGGCATTGGATGGGTGATACCTATTTGAATGATATCCATCCTGTACTAGAACCTGTGTTATTAGAAGCAATAGATGAAATTGTTGCATTACAGCCGGATGCGGTAGGCTTTAGTATCTATTACATTAACGAAGCTCCTACGCAATGGGTGTGTCAAGAATTAAAGAAAAGACTGCCCAATGTTAAAATTTTAGTGGGCGGTAGTAATGTACAAAAAAGTTGGTTTGAAATTAAACCCTATTACGATTATGTTGTAAGTGGTGAAGGTGAACAGGTTATCTTAAATGTGCTAGAAGAAATTGAAAATGGTGTAACTCATAGTGAACCTCAGTATCTAACACAGCCCGAAGACCAACGAATCAACTTAAACAACTTACCGTTGCCGGATTACGAAAGCATTGACTTTAACCAGTACGAAGTTCCTAATGGTGTCAATAGCGAGATCAGCAGAGGATGTACAGCTAAATGTACATTCTGCGAAGAAACACACTTCTGGAAATATCGTCAGCGCCAGGCTGTTGATTTAATTACCGAAGTTGAATGGCTCTACTACAATAAAGGTACAGACATCATATGGTTCATCGACAGCCTGGTCAACGGCAATGTAAATGAGCTTCGCGCATTTGCCAAAGCAGTAGCCGCCAAGGATCTAAAGATACATTGGACCGGCTATGCTCGCTGTGATGGTCGCATGGATTTGGAATACTTCAAAGACATCAAAGCTGGTGGCTGTATTATGTTAAACTACGGTATTGAATCAGGTAGTCAAAAGGTACTTGATGATATGGCTAAAGGTGTAACTGTAGCAGAAATGGAACAGAACTTCCGTGATGGTAAGGAAGTAGGAATCTTTGCGGCAACCAATTGGATCGTGGGATTCCCTACAGAAGACCTACAGGACTTTGCAGACAGCATGACGTTCTTGTGGCGTATGCGTAACATGAACATCAACAACATCGGGGCTGGTGTTGGCTATGGCTTAGGTCCAGAAACTATCATTGGACAAAATACACACAAATTTAATATCAGTGCTCAGAAGTATCAAGGACATTGGATTACCAAAGACTTTACCAAAGGTGGCACACATGTGATGAGTCGTGTTAAGACCTTCCACATGTTTATTGATTTTATGGTAGGATGTACAGATACTCCGTTTGGATACCCAATACGATATTCTCTAGCCAACGAACATTATACAATTCTATTGAACGATACTAGAACTATTAAAGAAATCGAGTACGAAAAGTTTGATTACAATATTATTAAAACAAATATAAATCCGTTTGCGGATACGCTGGTAAATGAAATGTGGCCATTCTTCCGCATGCTATGGCGTACAAGAGGCGGCTACACCGCAGAAGTTAAATTTAATCCAGAAATTGATTTAAGAGAGTTTGGCAGTCAGTTTGGTCCCGGAATGTACAACGCAATCTTTAGATTTGTAATTACAGATGACGGTGAGTGGGATGCCGACTTTGATTTTGTTTTTGATCAAATTGATAATCCCTTTGACGAAAGAGAACGGCCACCGGCAGGTCGTAAAGGTCCTTTCTATGCTCAAGATTATAGTCGTATGATGAGTAATACTGCGGCTCGGGCTCGTCGACTAGCCAAACCTAAATGGTCCGTAGAAGTTGGTCGCAGTGACACAGATTTTCACGAGCTGTTGATGGAGGAAGATTTGTTAAACAAAACAATAGATTTTTCCTTTAAATATCATTATCAAGGATCGGGTAAATGGGATGAAAGTAAACACGAAATTGAAGTACCTAATATTAGTGCAATGGACGCCATTCCGGAAAAGCAAGATGGACAATTTTCTATTTCATTAATTCCAATTTCAGAAATAAAAAGAGCAACAGTTAAACTGGAAGAATAATGAAAAAGATAATGCTAATTGCAGGATGTAGTCATGCATCGGGATCAGAAATTGACGGAACTCCTGACAGCAAATACAACAGAGAAAACAGCTTTGGTAATGTTTTAGCTGGTAAGATGGGATACGAGGCTATTAACATAGCAGTATCTGGATCTACTAACCCTAGTATTGCTAGAAGTATATTGGAATGGTTCTATCAAAATTACAATCCAGATACCATGGAAGTATTTGTAGTAGTGGGTTGGACAGAAAGCACTCGTATTGAAATTCCTTCCGACAGGCCCCATTGGTATAACGATATGAATAAAAGCAGTGATTGGTTCCCTACATCTGCTATTAATTATTTAAGAATCAATCAAGGTTATCCGGGCGCAAACGATTGGGAAAGAGAACTTGTAAAATATTATCACGAGTTCATAGTTAGAAATTTAAAATATCTAGAAATTACCAGTGCAAATCTCGTGCTACAGATTGAGTATTTTTTAAAAATGCATGGCGTTAATTATGTAATGTGTAACACAATGCACATGTTTGATGATAATGGTCATCTACGGTTCTATCTTGATAAGATTGATAAAACAAAATATTATAATCTAGAAGATACCTCGCAGGATTTCTACTGGAAATATAGAAATGCCGGATATGAAAATCCTAAAGCACAGTACTGGCATCATGATGAGACACCGCATCGCCTCTACGCTGATGAATTATATAACTTTATACTGCCCAATCGTAATGAAATATCTCAGTAGATCGACGATCATATTTAAAAAAATCTCTAGATGAGGTAAAGTTCCCCGAGACGGATTTTATTTCTCCGTATAAAGAATTGATTTGACCATATGCGTAATTGGCTATGACTTCCTGTGCCTCTACCCCGTCATGTTTGCAGGGAAGTTTTGGAAATTTTTCTACTAATTTTCCAAAACTCTCTACATGATGTTTATCGTAGGCAAATTTTATCATTTCTTGATATCCTGGTTCGAGCATTAGATCTACTTCTTCTTTATAGTTAATATCGAGACAGGTATAATCAGACATTATATGTGGGATATTTAATGAATTGAAAAGAGATTTCAACGAAGTTTTATAGACCAAAGTTTCTTTATTAACAATTTTTTCGTTGTAATTAACATAAATTGCCCGCTGGTGTTCATCTAAATTGTCTGGTGTGAGTGGATTGGCAACGACTTTATATTTTTTATTTTTTCCTTCATACCATGCTTCTCTTCTAAAAAACTGGCTCCATGCAATAACCACAAGGGGTTTACTGCCTGTTGGTAAATTTTGAAAGATGTACTCATATGTTCGTCGATGAATTCTATCATTACCGGAACCAGGTATTGCTAAATTAACCAAAGGTATGTTAAACTTATCAGATAACAATCTAGGCCATGCTTGTTTGGTAACATTAGGTAGCCCCTGCCCGAAGGTCCAACTGCATCCATTGGTTACTAGGTGTGTGATTTCTATCATTATGTATATATTTAACAATAAATAAAATCGAAACGAAATATGAGATTATTTAACAGCGAAAAAAGGCGAATTTTTGTTTACGGTGACAGTTTCGCCGCTAACTATGGTTCTCTCATGACCTGGCCTAAATTAGTTAGAGAAAAAATCAATATTCCGATGACCATTCGTGCAGTGCAGGGTTCTAGTACCGAATATGCGATGTTAAATTTCTATAAAGATATGCCCAAGATAGGAGTAGACGATATTGTTATATTTTCTATGAGCAATGTAGGCAGGTTGCATTTTAAAGATCATTTGACTTTTCCATCTTCATCAGTAACTGATGTTTATCTAAATAAAATCAATCAAGAATATATAGAACATTTAAATTGGTACCTATCTAATGTTGATGATAATCTTACACAGATCAATCATGCATCTTATGTTAACACAATTAAAGAATATGCAAGGAGCGAATTAAACAGAACTATTCTCCTGTTTCTTAACCCCACAGTTACGGTAGAGTTTCCTTCTGGAAATATGCCTACAAATTTACTAGTGCCTAAAATCACTCCTACAGAAATATCTCAAGATGAGTTTGTGACTAGACAGCATTGGCCATTTATATTAAACTCGTCCCATATTGATGTAAGAATTAACCATTTGTCACAACCAAATTTAAACATACTATCTAATGCGGTTGTGGAATCGATAAATTCTCGTTCAACGATAGCTATTGATCAAGCACCTTACATAAAAGGTATTTTTGAAAGATTTGATAGTATAAGCGATTATAAAAAATATGAAACAGCTGGTTATATTGTTCCCTACAGTTACTGGCAAACAGCGATAAAATTAAAATGAATATAAATCCAGATGCGTTCAGTAGCGGTCAGATAGGCAGTAAAATTTGGCTATGCGAAGAGTTAGAAAAATTATACAGCGGAATTAATCTACTGGCTATCTACGGTGGCTGGTATGGTATAACACACTTTTTACTCAAGGCCCGCGGTAACATACAAATAGACAGATGCGTAAGTTTAGATGTTGATCCAGAATGTCAACCTATTGCTGATATGATCAATGAGTTCTGGGTATGGCAAGACTGGCAGTTCAAGTCCTTTACAGAAGACTGTAATAAAGCAATCACTTGTCTAAGACAACCTGACATGATCATCAACACCAGCACTGAGCATTTTGAAACCATGGACTGGTGGAATAACATACCCAAAGGCACAGTGGTTGCATTACAAGGCAATAACATGCCGCACGATGATCATCATGTACACAGCAATTGCCTACAAGATTTTTTAGATCGTTATCCTGTTACTGAATTAGAATACAGCGGAGAACGAGAGTTTGTATACCCAAACTGGAGATTTACCAGATACATGTTAATAGGAACAAAATGAAAATAGTACTTTGCACAGGTGGTTTTGATCCACTGCACAGCGGTCACATAGAGTATTTTAAGGCGGCTAAACAGTTAGGTGATCGATTGATTGTAGGATTGAATAGTGATGCTTGGCTAACACAAAAGAAAGGTCGATCGTTTATGCCTATCTGGGAACGCAATGCTGTTGTTAGCTCATTAAAAATGGTTGACCAAACAGTTATGGTTGCAGATGATCCTGATGGTAGTTGTAGCACTTTCATCAAAGAAACATTGGATCTGTTTCCGGATGCCACGGTGGTCTTTGCCAACGGTGGTGATCGAACGCATCTAAACATTCCAGAGATGGCTATAGAAACTCCTAGACTAAGTTTTGCCTTTGGTGTTGGTGGATTCGACAAATCCAACAGCAGTCGTTGGATCTTAGAAGAATGGAAAGCCCCAAAGACTGAACGCTCATGGGGCTACTATCGTGTGCTACATGAAGTACCAGGTATGAAAGTCAAAGAGCTTACCATAAATCCTAACCAACGATTGAGCATGCAACGTCATCAGCATCGTAAAGAATACTGGATAGTATCAGAAGGTGTTGCTACCATAGGCTGGGGGCCGGGATCATCCAAACTACGCAGACACAAGTCCGAAACTATAGGCACAGACGAATGGCATCAGTTGGCAAATGAAACTGATCAACCATTAAAAATTGTTGAAATTCAATACGGAACAGCCTGTGATGAGTCGGATATTGAGCGAAAACCCCAAATTTAGTTGACTTTTGTTTAGTTTTCTGTTAAAGTTATGCTTTGTTGCATAACTATTCTTACCAACTAACGAAAAAGGAGGTCAATTATGACTGAATCAACGCTAGATAGGGAACAGCCAAACATACAGGTTTCCGACTCAGTAGTCGGAGGAACAAAGATCGTACTAATGATTTTATCGTTGATAATTTCAGCATCTTTGCTTAACTGGGCAGTTGTCGATCAATTAAACAAGTACTCACCGAGTACTAGCTCTCAAATTACAACAGCAGTGAGAGAACAACAATTAAGTTGCCTTGCTAAAAATATCTATTATGAAGCAGGTAGCGAGCCATTTGAAGGTAAAGTGGCAGTGGCACAGGTAACAATGAATCGTGTTGCAAGCGGACAGTTTCCGGCTGATATTTGCAAAACAATTTATCAAAAAAATGTAATCTATGAAAAGGTTATTTGTCAATTTTCATGGGCGTGTGAAAGAAACACAGGACTACGCCCGCCTAATAATGCCAACTATCGCGAAAGCGAAGAAGTTGCCAAAAAGGTATTGTTAGAAGAATTTAGATTGCCGTCATTAACCAGTGCAATGTATTATCATGCAGACTATATAGATCCGCATTGGGGCAAAGAAAAAGTTGCCAAAATTGGACATCACATTTTTTACAAATAAGGACTCAAAATGAAATTTTCACCTATCGGTATTATCAAGCAGTTAATTAACTTTGTAATCGTATTTGTAAGAGATCACCTAGGACATCTTAGTGCTCATACACTAGGCTGGATTACTATTATTCTACTGCACTTTGCGGCCATGCCCACACTAATTTCAGTGCTAATGGCGCAGAATGACAAGTTGCCCCCAGTGGATCTTATGATCTTTATCTGGGCCGCACTAACTACATTGTTCTTTAAGAGTCTTATTGAACGAAACTTCCTATATATTGCTACAATCTGTATGGGTTTTTTGGCTCAAACGGTTATTATGGGGTTCATACTTTTTAAATAAATAACTCTATGCGAGCCATAGAATTTTTACCAGAAAGAAAGTTATCCGCGCCTACTGCTAGCCAGTGCGCGGTTAAACGCCTTAGCAATGTGCGTTATAGCCAGTGTGTGTCATTGGGCATGCGAGCACATGATACTGATCATACTGACGGTACCGGCAAACAAGGTCAAAAAGGCAGTGGCCACAGACTCAAAGGGCGCAAGGCCAAGAGTGAAGTTCACGGCGGCCCTGTGAAAGATTACAGTGGAAAATAAACTATGACAATGGTTCCTTCTTCTGGTCCTGCGTCGGGACCACAAACTTACTCTATATCGCTTGCTGGAAATGCTACTTCTGGTGGATTTAATCAAAGTGCCGATATTGAGCTAGGTAATAGTTATAATACCACAATCAGTCTAGGAGATTCGTCAGTACGCACACTTACTGGTATATCTAGTGGCGCTATATCAATGTATGATTTGTATGGTAAGAGTAATCGTAAAACACTTACTATAACCTTTGCTTCTAACCAATCAGGCGCTGTAGCTTATCTAAATACCATTTCTGGATATGTGACCGGTAAAACTGATTTCATCATAAATGTTAATAGTAATGTAATTGTCTATGGATACGGAGCTAATCAGGCAGGATTAACTATAACAGGCGGTAATGCAGGCGATACACTTACGCTGAATAATTACGGTTATATCATGGGAGCCGGCGGGGACGGCGGAGATTCTTTGTACAGTTGTATATATGTACCACCTACTAATACAACTGCCGCAGT
>Ga0007816_1000282_pt1 | contig 14986 bp, 5 predicted proteins | sample CryBogCBE27Jul09_FD_71213 | JGI IMG/M metagenome (GOLD analysis project Ga0007816, IMG submission 71213) | Freshwater microbial communities from Crystal Bog, Wisconsin, USA - CBE27Jul09 | ecosystem: Environmental > Aquatic > Freshwater > Lake | place: Crystal Bog, Wisconsin, USA | collected...
ATCATTCCAGTCGTTGTAGACGTGAGGCCAGACGTTGAGACATAACCGATAGTTCCAAGGCCATCCACTGTGCTCTGGATTGATGTGCTCACATCATATAGAGCGAATGAATAATAGTAGTTGCTGGTATTGCTCATGTATAGCGTAGCGGTAGACACAGGCGTTGACCAGTCCTGGAAAGCATTTGCAGCCCAGTTGCTTGTGTTGCTCGTGAACTCGGCGAGTGTTGAAAAAGGTGTGGAAAGATCAGTTGTTCCATTCGCAAAGTAGTTGCTAGTATTGCTGGTATAGAAGGAAATGGTTGATATCGCAGTTGACCAGTCTTGAAACGCATTCGAGGCCCAGTTGCTCGTGTTGCTCCCAAACTCAGCAACGGAAGATAAGGGGGTTGACCAGTCCTGGCTTACGCCAACAGCCCAGTTGCTCGTGTTGCTTGTGAACTCACCAATAGAGGAGACAGGTGTTGACCAGTCCTGGAAGGCATTGGAGGCCCAGTTGCTCGTATTGCTCGTGAACTCACCAACAGAGGAAACAGGGGTTGACCAGTCCTGGCTTACGCCAACAGCCCAGTTGCTCGTGTTGCTCCCAAACACAGCGACAGAAGATAGAGGGGTTGACCAGTCTTGAAAAGCATTTGAGGCCCAGTTGCTCGTATTGCTTGTAAACTCGGCTACCGAGGACACAGGGGTTGACCAGTCTTGCTGGAAACCAGCCGCCCAGTTACTCGTGTTGCTCGTAAAGGCAGCGACGGAGGAAACAGGCGTTGACCAGTCCTGGAAAGCATTTGCAGCCCAGTTGCTTGTATTGCTTGTATAGGTAGCAACAGAGGAAACAGGAGTAGACCAGTCTTGTTGAAAGCCGGCAGCCCAGTTGCTCGTATTACTCGTATATTCAGCCACAGTGGACACAGGGGTTGACCAGTCCTGCTGGAAGCCGGCAGCCCAATTGCTTGTATTGCTTGTGTATGCAGCGACAGTGGAGAGACCAGCAATATTTTGTAGTTGGGATCCATCTCCAATAATAGTGGACACAGTGATCTGCTGCACAGTTAGAGTGCTAAATGTGGCGGCCTGGAATTGTGTCCCTCCTATCGTAAACCATTTTCCAGGTTTGCCTGTATAGAGTTGTATAGTTCCAAATGGATCGCTGAAAATTTTGCTGCTCGTTCCATCTTCAAAGAAATCTCCATATTGTGTAGACAGTGTAAAAGTGGATGCAGGTGATGCTGTACCGTATACATCCTTAACATTAATAATACGATATGGAATTTCAGTTGTTTTTGGTAATGTAAGTGTGTATGCCCTCCTTCGGACATCTATCATTGCCACACTTGTTATTGTGCTCATTGGTCCAGACATAGGGCCCTCTGCTTATGGCTCGGAATATCTCCATGGATGATCAGGCGGCAAATTTGTCTGTAAACCCCATTTCCAGGCCAGATATCCCTCTATTGTCTGTCTTTCCTGTGTTGAAAGATAGGTGTTAAAAACGAGGATTTCATAGATCTGATACTCTCCACCAATATCGGCGCCCCCATCAATATTTCCACCAATTCCAAGAGAGGCTGTGGGGTTTGCAGGAACACCCGCAGACGTTTCTGTCAGTGTCTGAACTGTGCCATCGCGCCACCAGGCAAAGGCTGAACCGCCATCATTTGTATTCTGGGCCGCAGTATATTCAATATGGGCCCCCGTGATATCAGAGGGTGCAGCAGGAAGATATCCATTGAATATTTTACTAGAACCTTCTGCCATACCCATCATGACTAGACTCGCATCAGGATAAGGAGAGATGAGCCAGCGAGGATTCAAGATAACTGTGTTCATACAGACAAATACAGACCATGCGGTTGTATAGCCCCAGTTTGCAACCGCAAGACTCTGACTCGCATTGAAATCAACGTAAGGAGGAACTGTAGGATAATAGAGAGGAGTATTGAGGCCAATCGGCACTGCACTGAGTGATCGCCCAGATTTATCTGCCCAGCTTGTTACGACTGAGCCTGACGTAGCAATTGTTGTTGGATCTTGCGCATCTAACCAGAGGTTGAGAGACGGCATCGTAGTAGGAACAAAAGGAACGGAGCCATATTCATCGGATAGGAGACAGAACGCACCGCCAATAACAAACTGATTGAAATAGAGAAGGCTGCTCTGCTGATAGATAAGACCTGTTGTATTCGGTATTAGACTATCAATGATTGATAGAGTGCTCGTCGTTATGCTTGCGGTGCTAATTGAAATGGAGGAGCCGATCAGTGCTTCAAAGTAATTACTTGTGTTGGTCGTCACCGTTGACCAGTCTTGTAGGATATTTGAGGCCCAATTTGAGGTGTTGCTCGTGAAGAGGGAGACAGTGGAAACAGGGGTTGACCAGTCTTGGTTTGTGTTGCTCGTGTAGGCGGCCACTGTGCTTAGAGGTGTTGACCAGTCTTGTAGGATATTTGAGGCCCAGTTTGAGGTGTTGCTTGTGAAGGCGGCGACAGTGGATACAGGGGTTGACCAATCTTGGAAGGCATTGGAGGCCCAGTTGCTCGTATTGCTTGTGTAGGCGGCCACTGTGCTTACAGGCGTTGACCAGTCTTGGAATGCATTTGAGGCCCAGTTACTGGTATTGCTGGTGAAGGCGGCGGCTGTGGAAATAGGTGTTGACCAGTCTTGGAAAGCATTTGAAGCCCAGTTGCTTGTGTTGCTTGTGAAGGCGGCAACGGTGGATACAGGGGTTGACCAGTCCTGCTGGAAACCAGCCGCCCAGTTGCTTGTATTGCTCGTATATTCGGCAACAGTGGAAACAGGAGTTGACCAGTCTTGAAATGCATTAGATGCCCAGTTGCTTGTATTGCTTGTGAAAGCGGCGACGGTGGAAACAGGAGTTGACCAGTCTTGCTGAAAACCAGCGGCCCAATTGCTCGTATTACTTGTATAGAGAGCCACCGTGCTCACAGGTGTTGACCAGTCTTGCTGAAAACCAGCGGCCCAATTGCTCGTATTACTTGTGTAGGCGGCGACGGTGGAAACGGGGGTTGACCAGTCTTGCTGAAAACCAGAGGCCCAGTTGCTTGTATTACTTGTAAAGAGAGCAAGGGTTGAAAAGGGGGTTGAAATATCAGTTATTCCATTTGCAAAGTAGTTGCTTGTGTTGCTTGTGTATAAAGCAATTGTGCTCGCAACTGTTGACCAGTCTTGGAAGGCATTAGAGGCCCAGTTACTCGTATTGCTTGTGAAGGCGGCGACGGTGGAAAGGGTATTGATATCGGCTACAGAAACTCCTCCTACTAGAAGAGTCCCTGTGCTGAGGGCGCCAATGGAGGCGGCCGGCACCTTATTTCCACCCGTTCTATACCAAATTCCAGGCTGGCCTGCTAGAACCGTCACATAATCAGCTATGTCTATAAGTGTAAAAGTGGTTGTTCCATCTTCAAATGTATCTCCACCTTGTGTTGTAATTGTAATACTTGATGCACCTGTTGCCGCACCGTAAGCGTCTTTGATTGTAAAAACACGATAGGGAACTGTAAGTGTTATGGGTAATGACAGCGCGTAAGAATTGCTGCGAACATCCACTAATGCCACACTTGTTGTTGTGCTTAGCATCCTCTATCATATAATCTTAAAAATAACGAAGTTCTTTGAGCTTCGTTATTTTTAAGCGCCACCGGTAGTCGTTTGACGACAGTATCAAGGTGCTTGAACAGGACTAGACAGTGCAGATGGAAGCGAATATCCTCCTGATGAATCATATGCAGTCACTGTAATTGCATAATAATAATTACTAATTGAAATAAATGGAAGTGTATAATTGCCTATAAATGAAAAGGGGATAGTAAATGCAGGAAGTAATTCAGTTGACTCTACTGTAACAGTTGAACTAGCATCATAATACACGTGAACAGTATATGAACTAGCTCCAATATCTCCAGTCCAGGTTGCTGTGATTCCAGATTCTGTAACTGAATTGATAACTACTGTATTTGGCGCAACAGTCGCAAAACCTTTTGGCACAACCTGTATCTTTCGCAGCGCAGAATTTATGTTTTGCCCATCAGTTTCAGAAACTACTATAGTATAATGGGTGTAATCTACTGCATATAAGGATAATGCAGCAGGATTAAAGAATTGTGCTGAAAACTCAGTGCCATCAGTTGAAACGCTATTTCCATCTCCTGCAATTGTTGTCACAACGCCATCCGAGGTGATGCGGCGAATACGGAAATTTTGCTGATCTACTGCAAATAAATCTCCTGTGTAAGGATTTCTTGCTAAACCTTGTATAGTATTAAAGAGAGCATTGCTTCCTGTTCCATCTTGATATCCATACCAAGTGGGTGCTGCTCCAGTTCCAATTCCTGCCAGAGTTGTTACAGTAGCAGTTGGATAATATATTACACGAATACAAGAGTGATCTGCAACATATACATTGCTTGCCACCGGATCATACGCAATTCCATTAGGAAGTGCGAAATGCGCATCAGTGCCCGTTCCATCTTGATAATTAGTAGCACCAAGATTTCCTGCAAGTATAGTTACAACACCATCAGGATATGTGATATTACGAATAACTCCTTCAGAATTGTTACCTGAAATAATCAAATTACCAGGTGGGCCCATTGTCATTCCAGAGCATCCTTGGCCAAGACCACCTGATCCATGGCCATTACCAACAAGAGTTGTAACTACAGCACCAGGATAGGAAACAATGCGAATTGAGCTTGAATAAATCCAAGTATCATATACAAAAAGATTACTAGAAACAGGATCATAACAAATAGCCCAAGGAAATCGAAATCCAGAATATAGCCCTACTCCATCTAAATCATCTCCATTAGTGTAGCCACCTGCAAAGCAGGATGCAACTCCAGAAGGACTTATGATATGCAATGCTTTCGTAAATGGTTCACAGATAATCGTATTTCCATCAGGTAGAAGAACAATTCCTGTTGGAAAATTAAATGTATTTCCATAGTTTCCACCATGTCCAATTTGTCCTCTTCCTACAGTTGTAATAGTATAATTATAAATATTTGCGGGTCCTTCATAACCATTTGAATCAACAACCGCGATCGTTGCGGTATAATAATCTGATGGAACTGGAGTGTAGTTAAATGAAAAGGGTGAAGTCACATTGCTAAATGTTCCAGCAACAGATCCATTACTAGTATAAAAGGGAAAAGAGGTTCCATAGTAAACTGTAATAGTATAGCTTGCAGCAGAAGGGTCTGGATCCCAAGAGAATTTCATTCCTGTAGGTGTTACATCATATGTCGTAACTACTATATTAGCAGAACGTGGTGTGGGAAATGTAGAGGGAAGTGATACAATACCGTTTGAATTTACCGCAATAACTCGAACAGTATAATAAACTCCTGGCTTTTCAGCAATTGAAAAGGTTCCAGGAGAGGCATTTGAAAATGTATATGCTAATGAAACCGGAAACGACATACCTATTATCTCATATTGTATTTTTTTCACCGATAAATCTGCGCAAACATGACAATCCCATTGCCAAACACAGGGCTTCCAAGCGTTGTTGTCGCTCTTGAATAGGCTGTATTTTCATAATATGTATTTAGTGTTGTAGTTGTATCATCTACATTTGACATGGCATTAGAAAAGGAGGTTCCATAGGATTCATAGATTTCAACTGTATAAGATGTGGCATTTGCTACAGGATCCCAATTTACAATTGCAGCATTATTTGTTATTCTAAATTGTATATTAGAAGGCTGAGAAGGGGGTTGTCTGGTTGTAAAGATTCGTAGAACAAGCGCAGATGTTGTATTTAGAGTTGTATAGGGCACAAAAAGATCAATTTGGTAGGGGGTTTGGTATGTGGTTGTAATAGGAGTGATCTGTGAAGTGGCAATGAGCGATTCTGATTGATTCGTATCCACTGTGTATAAGGAGACATAGACCCATGTAGCTGATGGGAGTGAAGTGGACGCAAATAGATAGACATTCCAATAGCCTGGATTAATGAGAAAAGGGAGTAGACAGTTTGTCTTAAAATCTGCAACAACTGGGTCCGATACAGAGGTTGAGATATAGGTTAAAACATTATAGGGGGTCGCGGTTACATAATTGGGGCCAAGTTCTAGAGCATGATAAGAATCAACAGTTCTGGAAAAGTTCAGATAGAGAAGAGTGCCTGTGGTGTTTACTGCTGCCGTCGAAAGAAGAGAGGACTGTAAACTTGTTAACGTAGAAGCGAGTTGTGTGCTCGAAACATAGCCGAGCATTCCAAGACCATCAATTGTGCTTGTTGTCAAACTACTTACATCTAATGATGTGGCACTTGCGTAGTAGTTGCTAGTGTTGCTTGTAAACTGGGCGACGGTTGATACGGGTGTTGACCAGTCCTGCAGTATATTAGAGGCCCAATTACTCGTATTGCTCGTGAAGAGAGCAAGGGATGAAAAGGGCGTTGATAAATCGGTTGTTCCATTTGCAAAGTAGTTGCTTGTATTGCTTGTATATTCTGCAATTGTTGATGCAACTGTTGACCAATCTTGGAAGGCATTTGATGCCCAGTTGCTTGTGTTGCTTAGAGGGGTTGACCAGTCTTGGTTCGCCTGAACCGCCCAGTTGCTCGTATTACTTGTAAATAGAGCAATGGTGCTTGCCGCAGTTGACCAGTCTTGAAAGGCATTCGAGGCCCAGTTGCTCGTATTGCTTGTGAATAGGGCGACGGTGCTTACAGGCGTAGACCAGTCCTGGAATGCATTGGAAGCCCAGTTACTTGTGTTACTTGTGAATAGGGCGACGGTGCTTGCTACAGTTGACCAGTCTTGAAAGGCATTCGAGGCCCAGTTGCTCGTATTGCTTGTGAATAGGGCGACGGTGCTTGTATAGGTCGACCAGTCTTGGAAGGCATTAGAAGCCCAGTTACTTGTGTTGCTTGTAAATAGGGCGACTGTGCTCACGGGTGTGGACCAGTCCTGAAATGCGTTGGATGCCCAGTTACTCGTATTGCTTGTGAAAAGGGCAACTGTGCTCACGGGCGTTGACCAGTCCTGTAGAATACCTGCCGTCCAATTACTCAGATCATTTGTATAGGCACTTGATATATACCCAGCTGTTCCAAGTCCATCCACTGTTGATGTAAGTGTGGTTGCAGGAACAAGAGTTCCAAGAGTAGTTATAACGCGAGAATAGCTAGAGTCTTGATAATATGTATGGAAGTTTGCGGGACCACCTACATTATTTGCAAAGATCTTAATGACTAACGTTGAGGTGGGATCAAGATTTGTATAGGGAACATACAGGCTAATTATATTTTGCTGTTGAACCAGGCTGGGAAACGGCGTCGGATTTAAAGAACTGCTGGCAATAAGTGTTTCAGTTCCAAGAGAATCTCTTACATAGAGAGAGCAATAGAGTGAGACAGATAAAGTATCTGAGGATGTAAAGAGGTTCAGATCCCATATGCCCTCTGTAATAAAAAGAGGGAGGGTAAAGTCTGATTGAAATTGCGTGATTGGCTGATCATTTGTAGAGGCTGCCAGAACAGTAAGAATATCTATTGCAGAGCCAACAATAGCAGGATTCTGCTGAAGGCCGTTATAGGGTAATACTGAAACAGATTTATTTAGATATAAGACAGTTCCTGTTGTATTCACACCAGGAATGCCGAGTTGCGAAGAAATATATTCTTTGAATCCTTGGGAGGTTGAAAAGAGTTGTGTGGTGGAAACATAACCGATTGTTCCAAGTCCATCTACAGTGCTCTGAACTAGTGTGCTAACGTCGGTTCCAGTTAATGAGTAGTAGTAGTTACTTGTGTTACTTGTGTATTGCGCAATTGTGCTCGTGGCTGTTGACCAGTCTTGTTGGAAACCAGCGGCCCAGTTGCTTGTATTGCTTGTGTATTCAGCCACCGTGCTTGTGTAGGTTGACCAGTCTTGTGATAGACTGGAAGCCCAATTACTTGTATATTGTGCAACTGTGCTTATGGGTGTTGACCAGTCTTGGAAAGCATTTGATGCCCAGTTGCTTGTATTACTTGTGTATTGAGAGGTGGTGCTTACAGCTGTTGACCAGTCTTGGAGAATATTAGAAGCCCAGTTGCTGGTATTGCTTGTAAATAGAGAGACTGTGCTCACGGGTGTTGACCAATCCTGGAAGGCGTTCGATGCCCAGTTTGATGTGTTGCTTGTGAACAGGGCGACTGTGCTTACAGGTGTGGACCAGTCTTGGAATGCATTAGAGGCCCAGTTTGACGTGTTGCTTGTGAACAGGGCAAGAGATGAAAAGGGGGTTGAGAGATCGGTTACATTGTTTGCATAATAGTTGCTTGTATTGCTCGTGAAGAGGGCGACTGTGCTTGTGTAGGTTGACCAATCTTGGCTTATATTGGATGCCCAATTTGATGTGTTACTCGTGAAGAGAGCAAGTGTTGAAAAGGGGGTTGAGAGATCGGTTACATTGTTTGCGTAATAGTTGCTTGTATTGCTCGTAAAGAGGGCGACTGTGCTTGTGTAGGTTGACCAGTCTTGGAATGCATTGGATGCCCAGTTTGATGTATTGCTTGTGTATGCAGCCACTGTTGAGGTAGGTGTTGACCAGTCCTGGAAGGCATTGGAGGCCCAGTTTGATGTGTTGCTCGTGAAGAGGGCTACTGTTGAGGTAGGTGTGGACCAGTCCTGGAAGGCATTGGAGGCCCAGTTTGATGTGTTACTCGTGTAGGCAGCCACTGTTGAGGTAGGAGTTGACCAGTCCTGGAAGGCATTGGAGGCCCAGTTTGATGTGTTACTCGTGAAGAGGGCTGTTGTGCTTAGAGGGGTTGACCAGTCTTGGAGGATATTGAAGGCCCAGTTGCTTGTGTTGCTTGTGAACAGAGCAAGAGATGAAAAAGGGGTTGAGAGATCGGTTACATTGTTTGCATAATAGTTGCTTGTATTGCTTGTAAAGAGGGCTACTGTGCTTGTCGCGGTTGACCAGTCTTGGAAGGCATTTGAGGCCCAGTTGCTTGTATTACTTGTGTATGCAGCCACTGTTGAGGTAGGTGTGGACCAGTCCTGGAAGGCATTTGAGGCCCAATTGCTTGTATTGCTCGTGAACAGGGCTACTGTTGAGGTAGGCGTTGACCAGTCCTGAAAGGCATTTGAGGCCCAGTTTGATGTGTTGCTTGTGTATTGAGCCACTGTTGAGGTGGGCGTGGACCAGTCTTGGCTTATATTGAAGGCCCAGTTACTTGTATTGCTTGTAAAAAGGGCTACTGTGCTTGTTGCGGTTGACCAGTCTTGCAGTATATTTGAGGCCCAGTTGCTTGTATTACTCGTGAAAGCAGCGACCGTGCTTACAGGAGTTGACCAGTCTTGGAAGGCATTAGAGGCCCAGTTTGATGTATTGCTTAGAGGGGTTGACCAGTCTTGAAGGATATTAGAAGCCCAGTTGCTCGTGTTACTCGTGAAAAGGGCTACTGTGCTCACGGGTGTTGACCAGTCTTGAAGGATATTAGAAGCCCAGTTGCTCGTGTTGCTCGTGAAGGCAGCGACGGTGCTCACTGGCGTTGACCAGTCTTGAAATGCATTAGAGGCCCAGTTGCTCGTGTTGCTCGTAAAAAGGGCTACTGTGCTCACGGGTGTGGACCAGTCTTGAAGGATATTAGAAGCCCAGTTGCTTGTATTACTTGTGAAGTAAGCCACTGTGCTGACTGGTGTTGACCAATCCTGGAATGCATTGGAGGCCCAGTTGCTTGTATTACTTGTGAACAGGGCTACCGTCGATGTAGGTGTAGACCAGTCTTGTAATAGATTCGCAGCCCAGTTTGATGTATTACTTGAAAATGTGGCATATAAGTAAAGGGGTGTTGACCAATCCTGAAAGGCATTAGAGGCCCAGTTACTCGTATTGCTCGCGAACTGTGCAACGGTGGAGAGACCTGTCGCGGTGACATAGGCGTTAGATCTAGTCCCACTGGAAATGAGGCCAAAGAGCGTGGAGATCGTGGGGGCTGAGATCTCCTTCATCACGTATTCATTTCCAGTTATATACACATCAGTATTGGCCTGAATATCTCCAGCCACCGTCAGAGTAGGGGTGGATGTCGTCGGTTCACTTGTATTTGTTTTTAACCAGTTGGATGTTCTTCCGATGAATGTGACAGCGCTATAAGGATAACTGATTGTGTAGATATTGCTTCCATTATCAAATGTATTTCCACCTTGTGTTGAGATTGTGATAGGATACATAGAAGAAAAGCCAGTTACATCCTTGATTGTAATAAGTCTGCCAGGCCGTTCAGATGCGGGAGGCATCAAAACAGTTCGTGGCACAGTAGTTGTTATTATATTCACCAATGTGGCGGTGCTCGGTATATAAGTAACCGACATCTAACAGTTAAAAATATTAAATATCAACGACAACGAGCGTCTCACAATCCACCCAATTGCCTGTCATTGATGAAATGAATCCAACGCTGTTCACGTAGAGACTTGTCTGAACAGGATATTGTGCATAGGATATCGCCGTCGCAAAGAGGATGTGTTTTCCTCCGAATAGATTACCTAGGCCTGTCCAGGACTCACCGTCTGTGCTGTAGAAAAGAATATTTGCCATGTCTGAGCCTCCAAACCCGCTGGCAAGAAAATAGAGTCCATTCCATCCAAGGGTGAGACCATATCCACCTCCAGTAAAAGGGCCAGGAAAAGAGGACCAGGACATTCCATCTACGCTCTTTCCAATTGTAACCGATCCGTCTATATTATGACCCGTCGCTAAGAAGAAGGATCCGTTCCAGAGAACATAAGTTCCAAATCCTCCTGTAAATGGACCGGGTATAGAAGTCCATGATATAGCATCAGAACTGTAAGCTATAGTGTTTGTCTGTGCCTGATCACTGCCTGTTAGAACCCAGAGAGTGCCATTCCAGGCTAGGCCAGCATACCCAGAAGGATTTGTGAAATTTGCGCCTGTTGCTGTGGTCCAGATACTACCATCTGAACTTATTGCAATTGTATCGCCCGTTTCATAACTATTTCCAGCTGCGAGCCAATAGGTGCCATTCCATTTCACTGCGAGGCCGCGCCCTCCAATGAATGGGCCACCTGCTTCTGTCCATGTCTCTCCATCAGAAGAAGTAGATACGGTATGTGCGCTATTTGAGTCAAGACCCATCGCAACCCAGATAGATCCGTTCCATCCGAGAGAGGTGGCGAGGCCGGCCACGAAGGGGCCCGAAAAATCCACCCAATTCAGGCCATCTACGCTCTTTGAAGAGGTGTATCTATTGAATTGGTCGGTGCCGACGGCGAGCCAGTAATTCCCTGTCCAGATAAGACTGTTCATCTGTCCACCGATAAATGGAGAGATGGATGTTCTCCATGTAAACGTGTCTGAACTTCGCAGTAGAACAGATTCTGCATTTGGAGTGGTTGCGAAACTGATCCATTCATGATCGGTCGGTTGAGGTATCTGAAGATTGGATGTCTGAGATTGGATCGTTGTCAGATTGGAAATGGTTCCATAGAGAAGGTTGGCATTTGTGGCTATGATAGAGGATGTATAGAGTAGGATAGAGCTGAAGGAAATGGCGCGCGCCTCTCCTGCGACGTCAAGAGATCCTCCAGAAATATCACTGATAAATCCAATATTCTGTTGATTTGTCACCAAATAGTTACTCAAGTTGCTGGTGAAGAGGGTGGCAACAGAGACAGCTGAGGACCAGTCTTGGAGTAAAGAGGAATAGTAGTTGCTCGTATTGCTCGTGAAAAGGGCGACAGTGGAAATAGGTGTGGACCAGTCTCCAGCATAAGAACCACCGCCTCCTGTGGCTGTGCTTATGTAGATCTGGCCGAGGCCCGCGGTTGTTGAGGCTAAGACAGAATCTAGATAGGGGGTGCTGACGAGATCACCTGCGAATGAAATACCCGCTATTGATGAAAAGAGCTGTGAGGAGGAAATATAGCCGATGGTTCCGAGGCCGTCCACTGTGCTCGGCACATTCCAAGAGACTGGTGCATTATTGAAATAGAGGGACGAGTTGCTTGTGTAGAAAGGGAGGCCTGATGGTTTTCCCGTTCCGAGATCTACAAAAGTAATCGTGCTCTGCACAAGAACGTAGCTGACCTCTGCCGCATTGACTGTCATCCCTGAGTAGAAAATGACTTGGCCTGCAACTGTGAGAGTGCTAGCTCCATAGACAAAGAGAGTGCCAACACTCATACTCTCAATTTGGGCCGTGCTTGAATACAGATAGACCGTGTTAATGGTGGATGCATTAATCGCGCCTGTGCTCAGTGTGAAGCTAGATAGATAGGGAGGAAGGGTGAATCCGCCTTGACCAAGTGTGCTGAGAAAATAGTTGCTCGAATTACTCGTGAAGGATCCGACAGAGGAGACTGGAGTTGACCAGTCTTGGAGAAGATTCTTGGACCAATTGGAGGAGTTGCTCGTGAATAGGGCTACTGAAGAGACAGGAGTTGACCAGTTCTGAAGAAGGTTCTTTGACCAATTGGAGGAATTGCTTGTGAAGGATGCAACAGAGGACACAGGTGTTGACCAGTTCTGAAGAAGATTGTGAGACCAGTTTGATGTGTTGCTCGTGAAGGCGGCAACGGAGGACACAGGCGTTGACCAGTTCTGGAGAAGATTCTTAGACCAATTGCTTGTATTGCTCGTGAAGAGCGTGGCGGTAGATACCGGTGTAGACCAGTCTTGTAAAAGGTTTTTTGACCAATTGCTTGTATTGCTTGTATATCTGGCAACTGTGCTCACTGGTGTTGACCAGTCTTGTTGCGAATTTTGAAAATAATTGCTCAGATCGATAAACTGCGCAGTGGAAATATAGCCTGCAGTTCCGAGGCCATCCACAGTGGACATAAGAACATCAGCAGGAAGAACAGTTCCAAAGGTGGTATAGACAATTGAATAGGTTTGCCCTTGATAATAGGTTGTTAGAGTAACTTGCGAACTTGGATTTGAATTATTTGCGAAAAGTTTCAAGACAACTGTGCTGCCATCAGAAAGAGGCGTGGCAGGAACGAAAAGATCAATCTCATATTCGGCTAGATTGCGGCCTATTGGGACCGGCCCTGAAGAACAGATATATGTATCTACGCCTGTGAGCCTCGTATAGAGTGAATAATATACGGATGTATTTCCTGAGAGATCATCGCAACTCGCATAGAGTTTCAGATTCCAGATACCTGTTGGAATTGTGAGTGGAGTTTGGAAATCAGATTGAAATTGTGATATTGGGGTATCATTTGAAGAGAGATCCAAGACAGTTAATACAGTGCGCCCTACTCCTGCAATGGGTGTAAGCTGGAGCCCTTTGTAAGGAGCAACAGTGGCCCCCTGGTTCAGATATAAGACGGTGGGTGTTGTGATTTGACCGCCACCCCCACCTCCTCCTTGAAGAGTGGACCAGTAGGTGCCACCACTTCCGTCTGTATAGAGAATGTTGCCGGCACTCGGATAGACAGAGTCAATATTTTGTTGTATGAAGAGTTGACCAACTCGTAGGATGTCTATTTCATATGTTCTATACCAGCTCATCCTCCCTATTATATATGTATTAAAATTAGTATGTTACCCGCAACATCTAAAGTGCTGGTTGCAAAGGGCGCTAAGAAAACAGGCACATTTACAGTTCCTGCTGGCCTTGAGATTCTTCTGATTGATGGACCTGTTGCTCTGTCAGATCTGGATGATCTTGTCTATAAATTGAATTCTGGAGCCGGCGGATTCTCGAAAATGGCAGCCTCTCAATTGGACACCAGGCTCATTATGGACAGAACTCTTCCACCTGCTCCACCCAATCCTATGACCTTTTCGAAGTTCCGCTTCCGGTCCTTCATATCGGGATCTATGCTCTCAGACTACACTCTTACATCATCAATTGTAAATGGGATCTATGATGTGGTGACTGCTTCCTTAACATTTAGTCCAGTAAAGAAGGTGGGACTCATTACAGCCGACACAACACTCTTAACTGGGTCTACTTCTCTGTCTTCATTGATTGGTAAACTGAAGGTGGCTCCTCTCACTCGCCTCTATGTAATTGTCTACGGTTGATTTTGGCGGTAGCAAAAAAATGACAACTGCGCCCACCTAAGTATTATTTTCTAAGAACTAATCACTTAGTCGCACTGAAAAGCCTCCGATCTATCCTCGCTCGCTATGCGTCTTACCCAGGTGTTAATGGCTCTTTCTACGTCATGTCCCAGTCTCGTGTTGAACGTCTCCAAGCTTTATGGGCTTTTAATCTCCCCTCTGTCCGGCCCCACTACGCCGTCAAGTGCAACCCAGATCCAAAACTCATCGGTATTTTGCAAGAATACGGATTCGGATTTGATTGTGCTTCACAGCGTGAACTCTCACTTGTAAATCCAATTTCAGATACAGTTATCTATGCAAATCCATGTAAGTCAGATAGGGACATTCATTATGCTAAGACACGAGGTTCTCCTCTCACAGTGATTGATTCTTGTGAGGAGGTGGAAAAGATAGTTGATTACAAAGGTGGCGCCCTAGTTCGTATTCGCGTGGATGATTCAGGGAGTAAGATGCCGTTTGGCGCAAAGTTTGGAGCCGATCCTGCGAAGGTGGCTGAGATTGGTGAGTTTGCCAAGAAGGCAGGGGTTCAGCTGAAGGGAATCAGCTTTCACGTGGGATCTGAGAGTGGCGATGTAAGCGCTCATCAGAAGGCGATTCAGCTGGCCTCTGCTGGCTGTTCTACCCTGTTGAAGCAGGGGCATAATGCGACGATTATAGATATTGGCGGTGGATTTGTTCCAGATGTTAACAAGTTCACACTCCAGGCCGCAAAGATTCGCGAAGAAATTCGTAACAAGAAGGCGGCTGGCCTGCGATTCATTGCGGAGCCTGGGCGCTTCTTTGCCACAGAAGCACAAGATCTCTTTGTCCAGGTGATTGGAAAGAAGCCGGCCTATGGCGGGGTCGGATGGCGCTACACAATTGATGAGAGTCTCTATGGACAATTTACAAACATCCTCTTCGATCATCAGACGCCTACGTGGGTGCGT